>MDTD01014999.1_pt1 | contig 16355 bp, 9 predicted proteins | sample 811221 | NCBI WGS metagenome assembly MDTD01 (sample SAMN05326646, study PRJNA326480) | marine metagenome | isolation source: seawater | place: Pacific Ocean: South West | collected 2011 | reverse complement strand
GTTCAAGGTGTCTACAAGCTCGTTCGCCACGGGTGAGTTTCTCGACCAATCTAGGTCACGGGGACGCTTGGATTGACGTCTGGACCAATCTGCAGAGTGGGGACGCTCGGGCGCTTTCAGCTGGGGCGCGATTTTCACCAGAGGGGCGATGTGCCACGGCTTCGCGCGATCGCTCTGACGTGCATCACAGCGAAGAACCGCGAGCAGGTCGGGGTGATAGAATTCTGGGGTGCTCAACAACCCATGGTGCGCTGTGTTTCATTTCTTTGCTCCGCGTCGGAAAGTGGTGTCGAACGGGTGCTCTGTTCACCGCATCCGAAACTAAACCCCATCCGACCCATAACACTTGACAACGGTGCACACACAAGGGACATAGACATCGCGATCCCTTTTCGTCTCATCTGGAAAACACGTCCATACATTGGGCAACCATGGTCTAGTGGTAGAATACCTGCCTGCCAACACAAACACGGCACACGACGCAGAAGAATTGCATGAGCACTACGGTCACACGTAGGGTACCCGAGAATATTGGAAAACTCCTGGCGGCGAACGTCGTCTACAACTCGCTCACGACTCACACGAGCAGTACGCAGGAGGTACGTGGACCAACCCGATGTCGAGAGTCGCGACTCGTCGTTCCGTTCGTGGCGCCCACAAAACTCGCACGCGGAATGTCGTACTGACGGAGACGCCTCGTTTCGATGTAAAACAGACCCGGGTTCGATTCCCGGTGGTTGCAACACACAGTCAGTACACCTGGCGACTTCCTTTTTTTTCCAGTCGGGCGGATGGGGGGTGATTGACGAGTGACGACCGGTCATCCGTGGTCGCGCGTGCCATCGTCATACATTCCCGGGAACGCCACGATGAGATGTATGTATTTTTCGCGATGGTGTGCATCAGCGTCGGCATAATCACCGCAGAGCGCGGACGACGACGACGACGACGGCGACGATGGCGATGGCGATGGTGACGATGGCGCGCGTGACGTCGACGCGTCGACTCGTCGTGACCCCGTTCGCGCGCGCGAGCGACGGTGGCGCGCGTTCGCGACACGCGACGGCGAATCAGAATCACAATGAGAATCATCGGCCAACGGTCTCGCGCTCGAACGCGTCTCTGGCGGGCCTGACGCCGCCGCCGTTACCCTCGGACGGTGGGTCGTCGTACGACGCGCGCGCGTCGACGCCGACGATGCGTCCGACGCCGACGAACGCGTCCGGTGGCGTCTACGTGGACTACGGTATTTTCAAGTCCAAGGCTGCGATGAAACTGAAAGCGGTCCGACCGACGTTTGAAACGGATGCGAACGGACGAAAAATCATGAAACGCGCGGGTGGGGTGCTGCTGGAACTCGCGAACGCGGCGAGCGCGGGATCGAGATCGTACGATTGGACGAATAAGTCGTCCTTCATGCTGAGCGGCACCGAGGCGGCGGAGCTCGCGGATCGATTGGCGAGCGACGGTGCGTGTTCGTTTTTTCACGATCCGAACGCGGGATCGGCGAATCGAGGGAGCGTGAATAAGGCGTTCAAGGTGGAACCGATGCCGGACGGGTCGGGCGGGGTGTTCGTGAATCTGAGCACGACGGCGAACGGGACCAAGGCGTTTCACTCCGTTCCGGTGAGTTACGGCGAGAGCGCGGCGATTCGACGCGTACTCGCGTTCTTAGTGCCTCGAGTGTTAGGATTCGATGACGTGTTCGCGCCGTGAACGAAATTGAACGAATCGACCGTTGAAATTGAAAAAGAAGAAGGCGAGAAGACGAAAACCGACGGAGACGTCACCAAAACGTCCCCGCGTCGTCGACGAAATCGTTCGCGAGCACCACCGCGTCCGCCTCCCCCGTCTCCTCCAACACATCCTCCGCGCGTTCAAAAAAATCCGCGTTCCTCTCCTCCGCCGTCGCGCGTCGTTCCGCCATCATGCGTTCGTACGCCGCCAGCTCGGCTTCCTCCGCCTCCGTCCCGCGCTCGACGTGTTCCCTCGCCTCTCTCCCCGCCCTCGCCGCCTCCGCCTCGATCTCCTCCTCACCGAGTTCCCCGTCCCGCTCCAAACGCACCCGCGTCTTCTTCTTCGCCGCGTACTCGGCGTACACGGCTCGCGCGCGTTCGTTCTCGCGTTCGCGTCTCGCGCGAGACGCGACGACGTCGGCGTCCACTGCCGCGCGTCGTCTTGCCCGCGCGCGCGCGCGCTCCCGTCGCGCCTCCGCCCACGGATCAGGTATACCACGCGTGAGTTTTTCCAGCGCGTGAGACGCCTCTTTCGTCTCCGCGCGCGCGTCACGAGGCGCAGAAATCATCGTCATCATCGACATCATCGACATCATCATCGCGCGTCGTCCACCGAGCGTCGTCGTCGCCTCGCGCGAGAGACACCCCTCACGCTTCGCGCGCGCTTTCGTCCGCCCCTTCGTCCTCGCGCACGCGCCGACGACGCTCGATATCGTCGTCATCGCGCGCAACGTTCGACGTCCCGAGAAGTGCCGATGCGTCCCCACGGATCGATCATCCTCCCTCACACGCGCGCGCGACGCTCGCGTCGTCGACTCACACCGACGGTGCGACGACTCGCATTCGTCGTCATGGTCTCCACGCGACGAATCGTCGAATCGGAGCTGGAATCGCCTCGATTGTACGCGAAATCGCAAGAGGATTTACTTCGAGCGCGTTCGCACAATCCCGCGCCGACGACGGTGCCGCCGCCGATCGCCGCGCTGGCGGGGAACATCGGTGAGAGACACGTCTTGGTGTTCATAGGCCTGCCGCTTCGAGGGAAACGGACGATCGCGCTGCGATTGAAACGGTATTTACGGTTTTTTCACGGCGCGCGGTGTCGCGCGTTCGACGTCGCGCGCGCGGGACGGGACGCGGGACGACGAGACGAGACGTTGGTGGGGAATCTTCGGGAGTTTTTGCGAGGGAACGATCGAGGGGAAGAGGAGACGCGGGTGAGGGAAAAGTATGGGGTGGATGACGTGGACGCGAGCGCGAAACACGTGGATTCTGGACGGGTCGCGGTGGTGTATTCGTCCGACGCGAGCGCGACGTTTCGAGAGACGTGGAGCGGGACGAGTAAGGAGAGACGACGGTCTATTTTGCAGGATATGGAAGCTCTCGAGCGTGATTTGGCCAAGGAACACGCGACGAGGGGTGGACACGCGCGGAGGTTCAAGGTGAAGACGATATTCATCGAGACGTGTCTGACCAAGGATGAGTTGGTGGAGGAGGTGTTGTCGCAACGCGTGGCGAGAGACGCGAGAAACGGCGCGGTTCGCGAGGATGAGATCGAGGAGACGAAAGAGGGATGGCGACGACGGATCGATGAGTATAAGAAACTGTACGTCACGCTTCAGGATGACGGATCGGAGGATGATTTATCCTACATAAAATTGTACAATTACGGCGAGCGCGTGCAGACGAATCGCATGCGCGCGTATTTACCGCAACGCATCGTCCAGTTTCTCACGTCCACGCACCCGACGGCGCATAAGATTTATCTATGTCGACACGGAGAATCCGAGTATAACGTCACGGGACGTTTGGGGGGGAATTCGTGCATCACGAGCGATAACGGGGTGGCGTTCGCGGAGATTGTAGGTCGATTCGCCATGGAAAAGATTTGCGGCATGCGTCGACGCGAGCGCGCCGACGAGAGCGAGCGCGCCGGCGATCCCAACGCGCGGTGGGAGGAGACGGAACACACGAACAACGCGCGTCTGTGGACGTCGTCGCTCTTACGCACGATTCAAACCGCCGCCCACATCGAACACCCGACGACGAACGACGGCGAGTGGGAGCAAATGGCGCCTCGCGTCTATCGCAACATCGACGAAATCTTCGCCGGGGATTACGAGGGGATGACCCCGGAAGAGATCGCGGAGAAGCACCCACAGGCGGCGTACCTGCGATCGATGGATAAAATCGGGTACAGGTACCCGCGAGGGGAGAGTTATTTCGATTTAATCTCTCGCCTCGAGCCGTGCATACAAGAGATGGAGTCGTACACGGAACCCGTCCTCGTCGTCAGTCACCAAGCCATCCTGCGCTTGATCTTCGCCTATCTCACCGGCGTCGATCGCGAACGCGCGCCGGGAATGAATACCTTCTCCCAAAACGTCGTCTACGAGATCACGCTCGACGCGTCGTGCGAAGATTTGATCACCGAGGACGTCGACGCGTTTCCCGCCTACGTCGTCGCGCACGATTTTCGTCGAGACGTCGAGACGCTGGCGAAAATCAGCGATCCCGCCGAGCGAAAGGCATTCATTCGCGCCCTCGATCTCGATCGCGCGAGCGCGTGAGCGTTCCATCGTTCCATCGTTTGATACACTATCGTACATCAATCAACGCGACGCGACGCGCCGTCGCGTCTCGCGCGCGCCCCTCACACGTCGACGTCTCGCGACGATGTCCGACACCCCCCCCGTGCCGTCGACGACACCCCACTCGACGTCCTCGTCCCCTTCCGCGCACGTCCGCGCGCTCGTGGAGGCTCCGTTTCGTCACATTCGCGACGATCTCGGATTTTTTGCCGGTGGACGCGCGGGCGCCTTTTTCGTCACCTCCGCCGACGCGCGCGCCCTCATCGCCGCTCTCGACGCGTACGACGCTCGATCGTCTCGTCCGGACGATGAGATCGACGCGCACGCGCTCGCCGCGATCGCCGCTCGCGCGTGTCTGCGCGCGATGACGTCGGGACGCGCGACGGGCGACGCGAGACGGTGCGCGCGCGCGTTGGACGCGTGCGGGGCGTTAGCGAGCGCGGGGTTCCTTCGAGGACGCGTTCGTGGAGATACAGAGATCGATGTGAAGGCGATCGATGCGTTGGAGGGTGCGGAGGGAGATTTGGTGGGGAACGAGACGCTGAATGAGGCGTTGTTTCGCGCGGCGTGCGCGTGCGGCGAACTCGCGGGCGAGAGCGGGGGCGAGAGTAAAGGGGACGATGAGACGCGCGCGAGGTGTGGAACGGGAACGACGGGGTTCATCTTGGCGACGTGTGCGATCGCGCGCGAGGGGGTGGGAGAGAAGGAGGAGGAAGAGGAGAGGGATGACGATGGGAAGGTGGAAGAGGGCGCGTTGCCGGGACGGCTGCGCGCGCACGGCGACGCGTTGATGCGCGCGATTCGCGCGGTGTTTCACGTCGCCATGATCGGTGATGACGATACCGTGCGACGGGCGGCGAAGACGGCGTTGACGCAGGTGATTAACGCGACGTTTAAGCGCGCGGAAAAGGATTTTGAAAGACTCTCGTCGGGCGAATCGAGTGCGCCGACGACGTCCGAGGCGCTCGGCGACGTCGAGCGGTTGTTGCTCACGTTGTGTAAGATTGCGGCGAAAGAGGGATCCGTGGCCGTCGATGCTTACCTCGCGCACTCCAAGGCGTTGGCGTTGGACGTTCTTCGCCAATTGATGGAGGGTCCGCGAGCGACATCGTGGCTCGAGAGGTTACACGCCTCGTTGCGACAACCGCTCTCGGTGGCGCTCGCGAGAAACGCGTTGCTTCAGGTGCCTCAGGGCGCTGAGGCCGAGCAGAGCGTCGGTATATTGGTTTCCCTCGCGCGCATGGCGTACGGCACGCTCGTCGTTCGCGCGCGATCGACGTGGAAACAACAGGTGGCGGCGCTGTATCCGATCATGGCGATTCATCCGTTGGAGAGCGGCGAGGCGAGCGCGGCGATGCGCGTCTCGGCGTTGCGTCTCATCCGTCGTCTCGCGAGCGATTCTCAAGTATTGGTCGACCTCTTCGTGAATTACGATTGCGATTTACACGCGGAAAATTTATACGAGCGCACCGTCACGGCGCTCGCGAAGTCGGCGCAGGTGTCGGACGTGCTCGAACGGGACGCCGTGTTGACGTGTTTGTTTAGCATTTTACGTTCGTTACAAGCGTGGCACGCGCGCGGGGACGGGTCGGCGTCGACGGAGGACGGTGAGGAGACGTCAACGGTGGAGGACGACGATCCGCGGTTCGACGGTGAGCTTCGACCGGTGATGACGACGACGAGGAGGTCGCGAGGCTCGGGCGGCGTCGCCGTGGCGGCGGCCGCCGCCACCGTCGTCAACGAACGGGCATTCGTCGACGGCGCGTCGGCGTCGAAAAATGAGACGAACGATGCCATCGACGGAGACAACGAGTCGATCACGAATGTTGTCGACGAAAAAGCGGCGGAATCCGAGGCGGAACGTTTCCAGAAGGCGAAACAAACCAAGGTTTCCGTGGAGAAGGCGACCGAGGCGTTCAACGCCGACGCGAGCGTCCGAACGCTTCAACAGGCGGCGCGATCGGAAGATCCCACCGAGTGCGCCAACTTTTTGCGCAAGAGCGCTGCCGGCGGTCGTCTGAGTCCCAGCGCGATCGGTGAATTGCTTGGATCGCACGAGGCGGATGCGCTCGCCGTGATGCGCGCGTACGTCCACGGGTTCGATTTCGCGTCGTCGCACATCGACGACGCCCTTCGATCGTTCCTCGGTGGGTTTAAACTCCCGGGCGAGGCGCAAAAGATCGATCGGTTGATGGAGGCGTTCGCCGCGAGGTTTTGCGCGTGCAATCACGACGCGTACCCATGCGCCGAGGCGGCGTACATTCTCGCCTTTGCCATCGTCATGCTCAACACGGACGCGCACAACCCGCTCACGGACGACGCGCTGAAGATGAATCGAGAGGATTTCATCGTCATGGTCACCGCCGCGGAGGCGACGACCAAATTGGACCGGGAGAGCGTCGCCGCCATCTACGATCGCGTGGTGACGAATGAGATTAAGATGCACGCCGCCGAGCCGACGGCGCCGTCGAGCGACGCGGCGATGAAGACGAAGACGTCTCGTGCCGAACGCTCTCTCGCCCAAGCGCTCAACTTTGCCGCGCCGTGGAGACACCGATCGACGCTGAAAGAGGCGAGCGACGCGACGGTGGAACTGCTCAAGAGAACCAAGGCGTTGTTTCAGAGCGTCGAGGATATCGAAACGCTTCGCGAGGGCGACGACGAGGAGGCGTCGAGCGCGCTCTTCGTGCGCGCGTCCGAACCCGGATTGGCTCGACCGATGCTCGCTGCCGCGGGGAAGTTTATGCTGATCGCTTTATCGAGCGCATTCGAGACCGCGCCGGACGCCGCGCACGCGGCGATGCCTCTCGAGGGCGCGCGCGCCGTGCTCTCGCTGGCGACGCGTCTTCAATTGCCGACGCTTCGCGACGATATATGCGCCTTCCTCGTCACCGCTCCCGGCATCGGGCGTCCAGAGGGCATCGCGTCGCAGTCTAAAGAGGCCCTGAGCACGCTCCTCGAGCTCGCGGCGAGCGAACTAAACCTCGGCGGCGTGCAGGCGTGGGTGAACGTGTTGGAAATCGTCGCGAGATTGGAACATCTTCGCGTCGTCCTCGGCGCGGGCGTATCGTTCGATCACGACGTCGCGCGCGGTCTCCTTCGCGAACCGCTCGCGACGCAGGAACGGAACGATTTGCTCGACGTTTCGTCGTCGACGGCGATGACGTCCGATCGCGGTCGATTGAACGACGCCGAGCGCGCGGTGACCGACTGGCTGCTCTCGTCGGGCGCCGAAGCCGTCGAACGCGTCTACGCGTCGAGCGCGCGTTTCGATTCCGACGAGATCATCGCCTACGCCTCCGCCATCGCCACCGTATCCAGACACGAATTATGGGAACATGACTGCGCTCCGCGCGCGAACGGTAGAGTGTTCGCGCTGTTACGTCTCACCGAGGTGGCGGCGACCAACATGACGCGCGTTCGTCTCGTGTGGTCGAAACTCTGGGCCGTCGTCGCCGAACACCTCGTCGAGAGCGTCAAGCACCCGGACGAAAAGGTTGTGTTACACGCCACGGATTCGTTGCGTCAGGTGGCGAATCGTTCGCTCATGCGGGCGCGCGCGACGCGATCGGCGGCGACGCAGGTGGACGCGATGAAACCCTTCGTCGCCGCGCTCGAAAACGCCAAGACAGCGCGCGCGAGAGGATTGGTGACGTCATGCGTCGCGCAGGCGTTGCACCGATTCGGTGATTCTCTCGGGAACGGGTGGGAACCGGTGTTGGACGTCCTCGAGACGACGTACGGGGACGAAGGAAGAGGAGACGGCGACGCGACGATCGCCGCCGAGGCGGAGGCGTCGTGCCGGGCGGCGCGCGACGCGCTGACGGCGTCGCTCGATCGCGAACCCGTGGCCGAGGTAGACGAGGACGAGGATCTCGATCTCGGCATTCCCGTCGAGTGCGTCGAGCGAGCGGTGCGTCTGATGGTGCTCGTCGCGCGCGATCGACGACGACGACGAGACGGGGACGGGGACGGGGACGGGGACGGGCCGCTCGCCGCGCTCGTCGACGTCGCGCGCGCGTGTCGATCGAAACTCGCATCTGGCGCCATCGTCAACGCGTGGACGACGGCGACGTGGTCCGCGACGTGCGATGCGTTCGGGGAGCTCGCGCGCGACGACGACGACGCGATCGACGCGTTGTTCGCGCTTCTCAACGACGACGAGTCGGAACGTCTGCGCGAAGACGCGTGGGCCGAGGCGAAGACGCGCGCGATCGAGGCGTCGCTCCAGACCACCGTGGACGCCGCGCACGCGTGTCGACGCATCGCCCCGCGCGTCATCGCCCTCATTCGCGATCGTCGCGCGGCGTACGAGGCGTTATTACCGACGGTGTGGGCGTTCGCCGCGCGCGCGTTGCGCTCAAACGCCGCCGCCGCGGTCGCCGCCGCGCTCGAATCGGTGCGAGCCGCGATCGACGTCGCCGTCGCTCGAGGTGAATCGAGAGAGGAACACTGGCGCGCGTTGTGTCAAGTGTTGCGCGGCGGCGTGACGATCGACACCGTCATGCTCGATCTCCCGAACGCGGGCGACGTCGTCTCTCGCGCGCTCGCGTGCGTCGGCGCGTGCGAAGCGACGCGTCGAGTCGACAGTCTTCCGACGTACGCGCGCGATGATCTCGTGCGCGTTTTGGGTGACGTCTACGCGTTCGCTCGAGGTGAAAACGATCGGGTCGACGCGGCGCCCGGCGCGTTGGCTCGACTCGAGTTCGCGGCGGGAGACGCCTACCTGCGCGCGACGCGAGACGACGTCGACGCGAGAGACGCGTTTCTCGAACACGTCGAGCGCGTGTTGACGGACGAATGCGCCGAGCGCCCGAACGATGAAGACGAGAGCGACGACGACGTCAGTCTGCGTTCGAACGCGTTGCGACCGATGCGAGAGCGTCTCGCCGCGCGCGCGTTGGCGGCGCTCGACGCCGAATCCGTCGACTCCGCCGACGTCGCGCGTCTCGGTCCCGCCGTCGTCGCCGCCGTTCGAGGCGCGACGCGACATCCGTTGGCGAATGAATTGGCGGCGTTTTTCGAATCGTCACCCGTTCGAAAGAAGCTCGGAATCATCACCGCGTGAGACGAGACGCGCGAGACGACGAAAGAAAGAAGGAATGAATTGATTAAATGTGTAAAACACATGTAGGTTTCGCTATCACACACGCGCTTCCACCGCATCACTCACACGCGCTTAAACGATTGCGTCGGCGCGTTCGGATCATCCGCCAAATCTCTCGCCGCCATCTCCGTCACCGCGTCTCTCGGCACGCTCGTAAAGAAAAACGACCCGCCGAAGAGCGCGACGAGCAACGTCGAGATCGCCACCGTGCCCACCGGTCCCACCTTCCCACCCTCCGCGGTATCGAATCCCGGAACGATCTCATCCGGTTCGTCTCGACGACGCGCCCCGAACCCGAACGGGTCCAGTTTCACCTCGCTCGCGCTCGCGCTCGCGCTCGCGCTCGCCTCGCGCTCGGCCTCGTCCCCGTTCGCCGTCGCGCGTCGAATCACCGTCTCCACCGCGCGACGAGACGACACCGACGTCGACATCGCGCGCGCGCGTCCCACCGCTCTCACCGTCGTCGTCGTCGTCGTCGTCGTCATCGAAAGCGCGCGCGGGCTGGGCTCGCTCTGACGTCGCGCGCCATCCACGTCATCCACCCCGCGACCGCGATCCATCCGATAACACGCGCATCGATCATCGAGACTCTACACACCGACACGACACGATGGTTTCACACGACCGTATACATAAAAACGTTTATATACACACACACGGACGTATGACTCGTACCGTATACCACATATACTTTATATACTCAAAACCCTAATTCCCACCCCCCCATGCGCGCCCCCGCGCCCCTCGCGTCTCGATGGATCGATCGCGCTCGAAAGACCTCACACCCAGACTCACCCGGAATCATGTCCGCTTTCACCGTCTCCTCCGCCACCGCGGTCCGCGCGCCGGTCCGCGTCGCCGCGCGTCGCACCGCCGGCGCCAAGATCGCCCGCGGCTCCGTCCTCGCGCGATACACCGTCACCTTGGAAACCCCGGAGGGCACGCAAGCGATCGAGTGCGCGGACGACACGTACATCCTCGACGCGGCCGAGGTACGACGCTCGCCTCGCGCGAGACTCGACTCGAGACGCGAGGACGCGCGACGCCGAGCGAGACATATTTTTTTTTGTGTGTGTCCATCCATCGCGCGGTCCACCGATGCGGAGGACCGTCGCGTCGGCGGGCGCGAACGCGTTCGAATCCCTCGCGGGGTGAATCGCGATCGCGGTCGATATCCATCCATCGTCTCGGGGTCGATCGAACTGGACGCGCGTTCGGTGGACGCGCGTTCGGCGCGCGCGCATCGACTGACGATTTTTACGCGCGCGCGTCTCTTCCCTCGTCGCGCAGGAGGCCGGCATCGACCTTCCGTACTCGTGCCGCGCGGGCGCCTGCTCCTCGTGCGCGGGCAAGGTCACGGTGCGTGCGACGTCATCGGACGAACCCTAGGGGGGGGGACTGTGTGAGGGTTTGTGACTCGTGAAATGAAATTGTGGAGACACCCTCGACTGACTGCGAGAAACGACGAACGTCTTTGTACGCCCGCCAGGCTGGTACCATTGACCAATCCGACCAATCTTTCTTGGATGACGACCAAATGGGCAACGGTTTCGTGCTCACGTGCGTCGCCTACCCGACGTCCGACTGCACCGTCAAGACGCACATGGAGGAGGAGCTCTACTAAGCGCCGCGCTCGCGCTCGCGCGTCGAGCGACGCGTTCGCCAGACGCGGGTGAGTGAGGATCCCACGAAAGAGGAATTTTGAAATATTATCGAAATTCAAGCATTCATACTTAAAAATGTATCGTTGTATCGACGCGTCGTGTCCGTGTCGGCGCGTCGGCGTGTGCGTTTGAGTCGCGACGCGACGCGCGCGGCGCGGCGACGTCACGCGGCGGCGGCGCGCGCGTCCGCGGAATCGTACGTCGTGCCGATATCGTTGACGCGCAATAATACTTTCGTGCACCTGTCGTCCTCGCGCGCGTGGTCGAGCGCCTCTTCGAATTCACTCGAGAGTTCGTAGTCGGTGTACTGGATGACGATTTTATCGGCGCGCGCGAGCTTGCCGAGCGTCTCCATCATCTTCGGCACTTTTTTCTTGTTATCGATCATCCACTGGCGAAGAGAGAACCCGCGAACGATGAGCGCGGATTGCGTCCAGGCGCTCCACGGAAACGTCGCGGCGCGACCGCTCATGTTGCCGTAGACGATGAGAGGACATCCCGGTTGCAGGCTCTCGGCGAGACGCACCGCCGAGGCGCCGCCGACGGCGTCCAACGCCAATCTTGGTTTCGCGAACAAGTTACGCTGCGAGAGCTCGTGGGTGATCGAACCTTCATCCTTTAACACTTCCGACGCGCCCAACGATTTCAACCAATCCGACGTCTTGTCGAAATCTTTTCGGTCTCGAACGACGGCGACGGCGCGCAATTTGAGCATGGCGCACAACTGCACGACGCACTGACCCACCGTGGACGTCGCCGCGTTGAGTACGACGGCGTCTCCGGGCTTGAGATTACCGAAATCTTCCAACAAACGATACGCCACGCACATCTCGCGCATCATCGCCGCGTATTCCATGGACAGGATGTCTTGCGGAAGCTTGATGAGTTGCTTCTCCTTCCACACGGCGAGCGATCGCCACGTGCCCATGTCGGCGGCGTACGGAATCACCCAATCGCCCTCGTTGAGATTTTTCACCCCTTCACCGACTTTCACGACGGTGGCTAAACCGTCCGATCCGGCGACGAAGGGAAATTTCGATCGAGCCAGGAGATTCTTGGCGTCGATATCCGCGGGATTGATTGGCGTCACGCGCACGTTGACGAGCACCTCGCCCCACTCCAACGACGCGGGAATCGCCTCCGATCCCATCTCGATCGCGTTCGGTCCCGTGACGTTGGCTTGATACGCGCGCACTTTCGGTAACATCACTTCCTCGTACGATCCCTTATTCACGCCGAATCTATCAATCATATCCTCGACGCCGAGCGTCTTGTTCCCGTCGGGACCTCGCGCGCGCAACCACGCCTCGAATCCCGCCGAGTGCGATCCCTTCTCCTTTTCCGTCTTCACCAACGCCTCGGCCAGGGATTCCTTGCGAGCCTCCTCCTCTTTCATCTTGTCTCGAAACACTCCACCGCCGAATTCATCCAATAATTCCTCCTCGACCGATTTCTCAAACGTTCCCGTCTCGTCGTACGACGCCCGCTTGGCGTCGTCGCTCAACACGTCGTACGCCCTTTGAATTCTCGCAAACGTCGCCGCGTTCCCACCCTTATCCGGGTGCGCGCGCGTGATGAGATTACGATACGCTCGACGCACCTACCACGAGAACACCATCCATCGCGTCAATCATCACCACTCGTCAATCATCACCCATCAATCAATCATCCCTTCCCATTCAAGAAAAAACGCTTTTACTCGACGCCGTCATCACATCATCATCGCACCTCCGTCTTCGTCGCCGACGCTCTCACCCCGAGCGCGTCGTACAGACTCATCGTCGATCCATCGTCGTTCTCCCCGTTCACCATATCGACCCGTTCTCCTCGCGCGTCGTCGAGCGACGTCTTCGAGTCACGGAGGTGGACGCGAAAACCGTCGAGCGTTACGAGAGGGGGCACGGAGGGACTTCTCCACGGGTCATGACTCATCAGAAGTAACACGTCGAGTCACCACTCGTCAAGAGTCCCTTATGCACTCCCTCGTGCGTCGGTCGGTCGGTCGGTCGGTCGGTCGGTCGGTCGGTCGCTTGTATTGTCATCGACCGTACGGGATTTCATAAAGTACCGTTCGATGGATGCGCGAAGTCGTCGACGACACTCGTCGTCGCGTCGTTCGGACGTTCGGACGCTCGGACGCGATGACGCGACCGGTGGGTCGTCGCGACGACGAGACGGACGTCGAGCGTTCGGGAGCGGTGCCGGTGTCGTCGGTGACGTCCGCGACGAATGCGCGCGCACGTGATGATGCAGATGCAGATGCAGACGCGATGGACGACGCGCGGGATGGACGCGCGACCATGGGAGAGATCGCGACCGCGTTCGCGCTCATGGGATGGACCGCGTTCGGTGGACCCGCGGCGCACGTTGGGTTGTTCGATAAGACGTTCGTGTCGCGAGACGAGGACGATGAAGACGAAGACGAAGACGAGGGCGGCGGCGGGACGCCGAGGCGAAGGGCGTGGATGACGCGAGGCGTGTTCAGCGAACTCTTAGCGCTCGGGCAGTGCATGCCCGGACCGACGTCGACGCAGATGTCGTTCGCGATCGGGACGACGCAGCGAGGGGTGATCGGGGGGTTGACGAGCGGGGGGTTGTTTCAGTATCCGGGGTTGATTTTGATGACCTTGGCGGGGACGGGTGCGGCGGAGGCGTTGGTGAATCCGTCGAAAGCGTTGCGAGCGTTCACCGCGGGAGTGAGCGCGGCGGGGGTGGGGTTGGTCGTGAGCGCGGCGGATGGATTGGCGAGAAGTCAGGGTGGGAAGACGCGGGTGACGAAGATGTTGTGCGCGACGTCCGCCGTCGTGGCGTATTATCATCGAACCGCGTGGTTGTTTCCGAGTTTAATCGTGTTCGGTGGTGTGGTCACCGCGATGGAGGCGCGATGGAAGAAGAGGAAAGAAAAGACGGACGCGCGGAGCGCCGATGTGGCCGCCGCCGATCGAGACGCCGAGGACGTCGCACATCTGGGATTGAAACCGTGGGCGGGCGCGGCGTTGATCGCGGCTTGGATCGTCACCCTGATCACCCTCGGCATCGTCGTCTCCAACACGTCGTATGAATCGAATAAAGAATTGCACTGGTTTGAAGCGTTTTGGCGCACGGGATCCATCATCTTCGGCGGCGGACAAGTCGTCCTTCCGCTCCTCTTGAACGACATCGTGCAATACGATACGACGTGCTCGGCGCGCGACGCCGTCACGAACGCGTGCACGGCGTACGCGAAAACGGAGACGGCGACGTCGTGGATCACCGAGGAACAATTCTTCGCGGGTCTCGGTGTCGTCCAAGCCATGCCGGGGCCGTTGTTCAATCTGAGCGCGTACATCGGCGCCGTGGCGGCGAAACGCGCGGGCGTCAACGTCATCGTCGGCGTCATGTGCTGTTGGTTCGGTCTGTTCGGTCCGGGCGTGATGTTAATTTTCGCCGTGTTACCATTTTGGGGTAAGTTTCGCAAGTGGGACGTGTATAAACGCGCGTTGCCGGGTTTGAACGCGAGCGCCGTCGGGTTGGTGGTCGCCGCGGTGTTTAGCATCGCGTTCAAAGTGAAAGACATCAGTCCCTTCCCGAACGCGTCCGTGTGCATCGGATTGATATGCACGTTTTGCGCGCACGTCATTAAACTTCCACCGGGGACGTGGAGTTTAATTCAAGCTCCTCTGGTCGTCGTTCTCGGAGGTTTACTCGGTCTCATCGCGCACGGCGCCGAGATGAATTGAGTAATTACGAATCGCCGCCGACGTTTTCTTTCTCTATTAGCAATTTTATTGTCTTCTTCACGCACATAATTCTTTCTTCTATCACACACGCGCGCGTCTACTCTACGCTGTTGTAGTGTTCCCCTAACCCGAACGCGTGTTGATGATAACACACTCGAAGCGGCGGCGCGTCTGCAAACTCTTCGCCCATGACGACGACGGGCATGGTGGCTGAAAATACTTGAATCCGACGCTTCAACGCCTTGGCGAGCGCCATTATCTCCAACTGACCTCCCCACGTCGTCGTACTCTCGACGTCGCGCACGTACGCCTCCCACCTCGCGTCCGCCTCGGGCGTATCCTCGGCGCACTCGTCGACGAAGGGTCGGTACGACGTCTCATCGTCTCGCATCGTCTCCGCGCACGTCGCCCGTAAACCCTCGTAACCACCCTCGTGCCCCTCCCCGGTCACCGCACAAAGTTGATCGTCGATCGATCGATACAAACAGTGTCCATCGGCGCGAATCTCTTTCACTTTTAATCCCAACGGCGCCAATCTCTCGCGCAAGACGTCGCGCTCCGCCGCCTCGTCGCTCGGTCCCGCCGCCGCCTTCTCCGCCTCGATCCTCGCCTCGCGCGCCGCCTCCGCCGCCGCGCGTTTCGCTCTTCGCGCCATCGCCTTTGACGGTTTACGCACCGTCACATCCGTCGTCTCGAGCGTCGCGCCCGACGCGAACGCCTCCGCCAACGTTTCGCCGCCGCCGCCGCCCTTCTCCTCCTCTTCCTCCTTCTCTTCCTCCTCCTCTTCCTCCTCCTCGCGCGCGCGCTCCCACTCGGACATTTCTCGATAGTGTCGATCGCTCACCACCCCCACCGCGCGCATCGCGCGCTCGCGCTCGCGTTTCCCGCTCCCGAACGTCGACACATGGGATTCCACGCGCGCGAGCTCGTCGCGATGTCTCGCGCAGATGTCGTCGAATGATTCGGTGGTGACGTCCGCGGAGGGATCGATGAGGTCTGGAGGGACGTCCGCGAGCGGGTTCGCGGCGGCACCGCTCGATTTCTTCCGTCCCATGACGCTCGAGCGAATGGGCGCGCGCGCGCGTGTGGTGACGGCGTCGGCGTCCCCGGGGACGGGACGCGGGACGCGGGACGGCGGTGAGGGGATGGGAGGACGGAGTGGGACGCGAGACGATCCAGGATGGGTTGAAAGGATGCGTGGTATGAGGAAATGTCGACGCGCTAGGACAAGAGGGCGGCGGCTCTGGATTCTATGGATTGTAAGCGCCTGGCGAGCGCGTACGCGCGACGATGTTCCGCCTCGAGACGTTCGTCCTCGGCGTCGTCGTCCTCGAAGAAATCGTCGACAGTCTCGCGGAAGAGATGGTCAGCTTCTGCGACGGCGTCGTCGTCGTCGTCATCGTCGTCGTCGAGGGCGGTCGAGCGACCGGCGTCGTCTTCGTCGACGTCTTCGTCGGTGAGAATGGACCGTCGAATGAGTTCGGTGAGCTTTTCGACGCGACGCGTGCGGTGCGCGCGGTCGGACGCGCCCGCGCGAG
>MDTD01104988.1_pt1 | contig 16358 bp, 18 predicted proteins | sample 811221 | NCBI WGS metagenome assembly MDTD01 (sample SAMN05326646, study PRJNA326480) | marine metagenome | isolation source: seawater | place: Pacific Ocean: South West | collected 2011 | reverse complement strand
CAGGTCGACGATGGTGCCGAACCCCATCGTAGCGAAGAGCTTGGTCAGCAAGGCAAACACGCCGTAGGGGGCCAGCTCGATGAGGATGCCCACCATTTTCATCACAATCACTTCCATGTCGCGGAACCAGCTGGCGATTCGCTCACCCGCCTCTCCCGCTCGAGTGAGGGCAAATCCCACCAATAACGCGAATACGATGACCTGTAGCATCTGCCCCTCGGCCATGGCTTTGAAAGGATTGCTCGGGAAAATATTGACCAGCGTATCGGTGAGCGGTGGTGCCGCTTTCGCCTCATACGCGGTCGAAGCCATGACCTCGACGCCCGTGCCCGGACCGATCAGCAACGCCGCACTGAGGCCCAGCGTGACCGCCACACAGGTCGTCAATAGATAGAGCCCGATAGTCCTGCCCGCAATCGAGCCCATACGACTACTGGTGCCCAGCGAGCTCATGCCGCATATCAAAGACACCATCACCAGCGGCACGACCAGAAGCTTCAGTGAGGCAATAAATATCCGCCCCACTACATCGAACAAACCAAGAATCAGGCCGTTCTCAATGAATGCGTGCAGCCCGGCCGCGGGGTCGATGACACCCATCAGCCATTCCAGACATGAGCCGAGGGCAATGCCAGCCACCATGGCGAGCAGGATTCGGTTAGTCAGCGACATATTATTCCTCGCAGGTTTTCGGCAGCCATGCGGTGACTGATACGTCGGCGCAGGCATTGCAGGAAGAGGCGTAATCTGCCACTTCCCCATCGACACGCTGAGCGCATACCGGGTCATAAATCATGGTGCAGACCTTGGGCCGCTCAGCATCGCAGGGCTGCCAGCCACCGGCTGTCATGCCACTCTCTCGGGTAGGCGTGAGTGGATTACATGCGCTCATCAGAACAACGAACGGAAGTGAATAAACAAGCTGCTTTTTGAAACGGGTCATTCCCACATTGTAGGCAATCGCCTCGACAATGTACCCCCCAGGAAAGCCCTTCAGTACAGAGCGTCCCGCCGCGCGATCAACGCGGCCATGCGCGCGGCCAGCGCCACCGAATCCTGGGCGACGTGCAGAGTCGAGCGAGCGCGGAGCAACCGCTCCTGTGCGACCTCGGTGATCGTCGGTACCGCCTCGGCAATGGCCGTCATATCGTCAAAACGCCCCCAGCAGTTGAGCGCGATGTCGCAGCCCGCTTCCAGCACCGCTACTGCACGACTGGGTAGATCGCCAGACAGGGCCTTCATGTCCAAATCATCACTCATCAGCAGCCCGTCAAAGCCAATGCGCCCGCGTATCTGTTTCTCAATCACCCGCGCAGAGACGCTGGCACAGTACTCAGCATCCCACGCCTCATACACAACGTGGGCGGTCATGGCCATGGTGGCGTCGGAGAGTTCACTAAAGGGTTGGCAATCGGCCGCCAGTGACGCTGCATCTGCAGCGACGCGCGGTAGGCTCTCGTGAGAATCGCTGAGCGCACGCCCGTGACCGGGAATATGCTTGATCACACCGGCGATACCGGCCAGTGTCAGCCCGTCCATACACGCGCGTCCCAGCGTTGCCACCTGCTCAGGAGTCTCGCCGAACGCACGGTCACCGATAATGTCGTGCGCATCGGCCTGGGGTACATCGAGCACCGGCGCGCAGGTCACCGTCACGCCCATCGCCGCAAGTTCCAGGCCCAGGGCTTCGTAGTTCAATCTGACGCGCTCCGCAGCTTGCGACTCAGCAACCTCCTCGGACAGCGTGGCACCCCGTGCCAAGGCCGCGGCGGCGGGCCAGTCTTGCCAGTGCGGTGCACCCAGTCGCGCCACACGGCCACCTTCCTGATCAATCAGGATGGGCAAATGGTCATCGCCCCGCAGCGCTCGGAGCGCGTCGGTCAAGGCGCGCAATTGAGCAGGCGTCTCGATGTTTCTGCCAAATAGGATGTAGCCCGCGGGGTTTGCATCCCGAAAGAAAGCCCGCTCGTCGGGCGTCAATTCTGGGCCGGCCAAGCCAAAAATCACGGGCAGCGTCATGCCTCGATCTCCAGCATTTTGGGAAAGAGCCGATACAGTAACTCACCATCGTATTGCGCGCTGTGAATGTCCTGCCAGCGATCAATTGGCAAACCGATCTCGACCCACCCCGCCGTGGGCAGATTATCGAGGGCATCCAGATTCACCAGATAACACACCAGTTCTGTTAAGGCGGGGTTATGGCCAACCAGAGCGAGCGTGTCATCCTCGACGCCGCATGCCGTTACCCAATCAAGCACCTGCCGGTAATCAAAGGTATAGAGTGCAGGGGTCGTGATGCCATGCAACAGCTCAAGGCCCGGCCAGGCGGCGCACAGGGCGTGGAAGGTTTGCTGCGCCCGCTCGGCGGGGCTCACGTGAAAGCGCATCGGGGACAAGCGCGTGCCGAGCGCCTCGCCCATGCGCGGCGCATCTCTTTCACCCCGCGCGTTCAGCGGGCGATCGCGATCAGACAAGGCCGGGTTGTCCCAGCTCGATTTGGCGTGTCGCAGTAAGTAAAGCGTCTTCATGGCAGATGCGGCGAAACCCAGCTCAGTCGCCTTGCTGGCGCTTCAAATCGGCGGCTTGATGCTGGCCCAGCAAAACCTCCAACGCGCCGTACTCATCGTCCACCACGCGGATGAAATCAATCCTGTCTGCGTCGATGAGCTCTCTGGCTGCGAGTTCGTTGTGAAACCACTTAACGAGGTCGTGCCAGAAATCGCTGTCAATGAGTACCATTGGGCGACGCAATGCGTCGTCAGTATGAAACGCCACCAAGAGCTCCATCAGCTCATCGACGGTGCCAAACCCACCGGGGAACACCACAAATCCACGCGCATAGCGGTTCAACATCAGCTTACGGGTCGCGAAGTGCAGAAAGTGCAGCTGATGCGTCAGATAAGGGTTGGGTGTCTCATCGTAAGGGAGCTGGATATTGAGCCCCACTGACACCCCACCGGCTTCATACGCACCCCGATTCGCGGCCTCCATGATACCGGGCCCACCCCCCGTCACGACCGGCAGACCCGCTCTGGCCAACCACTGCCCAAGCTTCTCAGCGCATTGGTAATGACGGTCGTCCAGGGTGGCACGGGCGCTGCCAAAGAGAGTGATCCCGGGCGCCAAGCCCTCTAGCACCGCTGCGGCGTTACTGAGCTCCCGCTCGATATCCAGTAGCCAAGGGTGATCAGCAGCCGGAGCGCTTTCGTCAGACGTCATCGATCAGCAGATGATATTTCTTCTTACCAAAGCGAATCAGAAAGAATCGACCGTGGAGCGCGCGCGCGGCCGGTAACGCCTCGGCACAGTCAACAGTCGGACCGCCTGCGACGGGCTGCCCGTTTACCAGTATCGCCTCGCGGGACAGCGCATCTTTTATTTGCTTGCCAGAGGCCAACCCGATTTGAGCCAAAAGCTGTGTAAAGGTCGGTGGCAAATCGCTGCGCACTAATTGATCGGCGGGCAGACCATCCTGCGCGAGTTGCGCCAGATCCGCCTCACTCAACGCGCTTGGGTCCCCCGAAAATAAGGCTTCCGTAATCCGCTCGGCAGCGCCGAGTCCCGCCTCGCCGTGAACCAACCGCGTGACCTCGCGGGCGAGGACCCGCTGGGCTTCAGGACGGCCCTCTCGCTCGGCGTCGGCTCTCTCGATCTCAGCGATCTCGGCAACCGGCAGAAAAGTGAAGTACCGCAGGAACCGGTAGACGTCGGCATCTGCCGTGCTCAACCAGAACTGGTAGAAGGCGTAAGGCGAGGTCCTCTTTGCATCCAGCCAAATGGTGCCCGACTCGGTTTTTCCAAATTTCGTGCCATCCGCCTTGGTCACCAGTGGCAGGGTCAGGCCGAACACTTGGCCACCGTGGAGACGGCGAGTGAGATCAATACCGCCCGTGATATTCCCCCATTGATCCGAGCCACCGATTTGCAAGCCGCAGCCGTGCAACCGGTACAGCTCCGAGAAATCAAAGGACTGCAGGATCATGTAGGTGAATTCCGTAAAGCTGATGCCGGCACCCTCTCGATCGAGGCGTTGACGAACAGACTCCTTGCCAATCATGTTATTGACCGAGAAGTGCTTACCAATATCGCGCAGAAAATCCAGGACATTAACGTCGGCCGTCCAGTCGAGGTTGTTCACCACAAGCGCCGGATCGTCACCATCAAAATCAACGAACTGGCTGACCTGGTCGCGGATTTTTTCCACCCAGCCCGCCACGACGTCGGGCGTATTGAGTTGTCGTTCAGCCGTCTTGAAACTGGGATCTCCGATCAAACCCGTGGCGCCGCCGACCAAGGCGATCGGGCGGTGGCCTGCCTCCTGAAACCGCCGCAAAACCAATAGTGGCACCAACGATCCGATATGCAGACTGTCTGCAGTCGGGTCAAAGCCGCAATACAAGGTACGGGGCTCAGCGGAGAGCCACTCATCGATGTGATCCTCACCAGCAATTTGAAAGATCAGATCGCGGGCGCGGAGGTCGGCTAAAAGTTCACTGGGCATAGTTGATGGGGCGCGATCGCGTGTCGGTTCTATTGAGACGGGGTTGTCGGTGGGTTATCGGAGCTGGTGGGGAGTATCCCACAAACACAGGACCAAAGGATCGGGATCATTGCCAGAGATCCATTCAAAAGTGGGGCCGAAGATTGCCACGAGCTGGTTATAATTCCATTGTCTCCAGACTCTCCACGAGACTGTATGCCTCGTAAAAATACACCCCGGGGTGCCACGCCATTGGCACAACCCGAAACACCTCTGCATAGCAGACCGATTCTATGGTTGGCGACGGTGGGCTCATTGTTCATGGTGATGGTCTTGAGCTTTTCAGATCCGTCTGCGACGGACCCCATGGCAGAAACCACCCAGCCAACAGAGCCCGAGATGCCTCCGGCACTAGCGGAGACAGCGGTTGCAGTCGAAGTGAGCGTGGTACCGGAACGTCCGCCGGAGCTCCCTTGGCGTGACTTCACAGTGGGCGACGGCGACAACCTCAGTCTGATTTTTAATCGCGCCGGGTTTAGCGATACCGACCTGTACCGGGTCGCCGCATCGAATTCAGACCGATCGCTGAAGCGCGTCTACCCCGGAGAGATCATTAGCTTTCAGTCAGATTTAGAAGGCGAACTGCTGGCATTGCGGCATGTGCAGTCACCGCTACTGACAACCCTCTACACCCGCGAAGACCAAGGGTATTCAGCAACCGACATCGTGCGCGAGCCTGAGCGCGCCGCACGCAATGTCTCGATGACCATCGACACCTCGCTGTTTCTTGCCGGCACAGACGCTGGACTCAGCGATGCCATGATCATGGAGCTGGCGGGCATTTTCGGCGGCGTGATCGACTTCGCTCTGGACCCCAGGAGCGGTGACACCATCCACGTGGTCTACGAGGAGTTACTGCTCGACGGCCAGCGGTTCGATGACGGTCCGATACTTGCTACCAGCTTCACCAACCGCGGCGAAACCTTTGATGCCTACCGATACACCGACCTGGAGGGCGATACCAGCTATTACAACGAGGCCGGTGTCAGTATGCGCAAGGCGTTTTTACGCGCACCTCTCGACTTCACGCGGGTGAGTTCAAACTTCAATCCCAAGCGCTTGCATCCGATCTACAAAACCCAGCGACCCCATCGCGGAACAGACTATGCCGCACCACACGGCACCCCCGTTTACGCTGCAGGCGATGGCCGCGTCATAGAGGCTGGCTATACGCGACCCAACGGGAACTATGTGTTCATTCAGCATGGCGAGCAGTTTGAAACTCACTACTTGCATTTACACAAGCTGCGGGTCAAAAAAGGCGCGCGCGTCAAACAGGGCGACGTGATCGGCACGGTTGGTTCCACTGGGGCGGCTACTGGCCCCCACTTGCACTATGAATTCTTGGTGAATGGCGTGCATCGCAACCCGCGCACCGTCCATAAAATCCTACCCAAAGCCCGCTCGCTGCCTGAGGCCGAACTACCTCGCTACCTGGCCTCGATTCGATTGCCGACACAGCAACTCGCCAGCTTGCGCAATGCGCAGCAGTTGGCGCTGGCAGAGTGACCCAGGAACTCTTTATCGGACTGATGTCGGGCACCAGTGCCGACGGCATCGATGCCGTACTGGTGTCATACGAAGGTGAACGAGGCGCGCTGATGCAAACGCATCACGCAGAGATGCCAGAACCGCTGCGAGAGGCGATCATCGACCTCAGGCACTCGGGAGCAGATGAATTGCATCGTATGGCGGTGCTCGACCAACAGTTGGCCATAACCTACGCGCATGCGGTCAATACGCTTCTAACAGAAGCGGATGTTCCTCCCGAAACCGTGACCGCAATAGGTAGTCACGGGCAGACCATACGACACGACCCAGAAGGCAACACTCCCTTCACCTTGCAGATCGGCGACCCCAATCGATTGGCAGAGATGACGGGCATCAGCGTCGTCGCAGACTTCCGGCGCCGCGACGTGGCGGCAGGTGGTCAAGGCGCACCATTGGTGCCTGCGTTTCATTCAGCACAGCTCGCAGAGCCCGGGACTGCGACCGCCATCGTCAATATTGGCGGAATCGCCAACGTCACTCTGATCTCCGCGAAGAGCGAGGTGAGAGGCTGGGATACCGGGCCCGGTAATACCCTCATGGACGGCTGGATTCATCGCCACCAAGGTCTGCCATTTGATGACGGCGGCGCCTGGGCCGCGACTGGTAAGGTCCTTGAACCGCTTCTCTTGGCAGCACTGGCCCACCCTTACTTCACTGCGCCCACACCCAAGAGCACCGGCCCCGAAACCTTCCATCTGGCATGGCTGGAAACGCTTCTTTCGGACCAGGAAACACCCGAGGATGTGCAGCGAACATTGCTCGAATTGACGGTAGAGAGTATCAGTCGCGCCCTCGACGATAAGTCAACGGACGCAGTCCGAATCTGTGGCGGCGGTGCCCATAATCGTCTGTTGATGGACAGGCTTGCCGCGCGATTCACATCCACAGACGTGACCACGACCGATGTCCTGGGCGTGGATCCGCAATGGGTGGAAGCCTGGGCATTTGCATGGCTCGCCAAACAAACGATCGCGGGCTTACCGAGTAACGTGCCAGCAGCCACCGGCGCCGAGGGACCGAGGGTGCTGGGGGCGATCTATCCCGCCTGATCTCTCAGTAATTAACGGGAAGGTGGCGCGCTTTCTCTCTTGCGCCGATGCGACAGCGGCCGATAGCGAGTCAGCAGCTTTTCTCAAATGCAGTCAAACCAGTAAGCCTTATCGCTCGAAAGGCCCTAGCGCGACAATGATAAAGCTATAGTGACCATAACTGTTCGAAAACGTACTGTCGAAGCCGCCACTAGTGTAGGAACATTTTGTTCAAGCAGGACTGGTGAGAGGTCCCATTGCGAATGGGAGGGCAGTTAGATCGAAAACGAAGCGCCGCAACCGCAGGTGGTGGTCGCATTGGGGTTGTTCACAACAAAACGTGAGCCTTCCAGGCCTTCCGAATAGTCGACCTCGCTGCCGACTAAATATTGATAGCTCATGGCGTCGATCAAGGCGGTGACACCGCCGCGCTCGACAACCATATCGTCCTCGCTAACGGACTCGTCAAAAGAAAAACCATATTGGAACCCTGAACACCCACCGCCGGTAATGTAAACGCGGAGTTTGAGTTTCGAATTGCCCTCGTCGGCAACCAATGCACGAATTTTGCTGACTGCGGTGTCGGTCAGTCTGATTTCATTCGGGTCGAAGGCTTCAACCACAGTCATAAAAATGGATTCCGTGAAGAGGCAATAAATTAACTATACCCAAAATCGGCAGGGGGAGCCGATGCGCAATCCCCCGTTCCTTGCTTTCTCGTCTCAGGAAACAGTGGGCCCCGGAACTGTTTCAGCGGCTTTCGCCTCTCGTTTTACAGCGAGATCGTCAGCAACATTACTCGTGTGTCGCAGTCCGCCGTTTACCTTGGCGCCCACTGCCATCTCAATCAGATTGTAGTAGACATCGCCGTCGACGACCGAGCGCTCCGCCAATTCAAGTCGTTCAGTGGCGTGGATGTCACCTTCGACATTACCGTTGATCATGGCATGAGGGACTTTTACCTCACCCGCTACTTTCCCGCCCTCTACAACTCGCAGGATGGCGTCTTGTCCAGGTTCGGCTTGAATACAACCCGACACTTCACCCTCAATGTCTAAGTTGCCGCTGAACGTGATGTCCCCCTTGATAATGGTTCCGGGTGATATCAATGTGGTTCTGCCTGATGCACTATTACTCACAATAGCCTCCTTACGGGTGTGTTTATCACCTTTGTTTTTACTGCCGATCCTGTTTCTGATCATCGCTCGCTATTATTGGACGCATTCCCCCCGGCCCCCTCTAGCCCCCCTTCGGTTGAGATAAGGAGCTCAACTGCATCACGCCGCGCCAGTGCCGCCTTTACCGGCCTATCCATCGTTACTGATGAGACGACAATTTCGGGGATGAACCCCTCTGGCAGAGAAACTGCTACCTGAATCCTCTGTAAATACTGGAATTGTATTGGAAATACACCACTTTCCGTGGCGGTGTCAAGCGAGGACAAATCAATAGTATGCGGTTGTTCAGTCAGTCGCCCCTCAACCGAAATACTCAGCTCTCCCTCATATTTGGAATAGTCACTGGCACCTCGGTGGACAATCGTCACCACTCGCAAACTCTGGGTCAGAGGGTCGTAGTCTGTGGCCGACGCACGCAGAACCACGACATCACCCGTTTCCTCGGGGACCATAACGCCACGATAGAGCGCCAACATGTCGCGCATCTCACTGATTTCACTAGCCTGCTCGGCCAGCGTCGATTTCAGGGAGCGCAGAGTGATCTGGTCCGCATCACGCTCGACGGTCAATTTCGCGATCTCGTTGCGCAATCGCTCTTCAGGATTGTTGAAAAAGGGGACATCGTCTGCCTGACTTGCGCCAACAAGGTATCCCACAACAAAGATGAGTAGCAAAGCAGTAGCCGCGCCGCCTACCCTCCATCGCCAAGCATGCGGATGGACGCGGACGACCATGGTACGCGGTTGGTGTTTTTGCATCAGATCACATCCATCATAAGCCTAGGGTGCAAGCGCTACGCCCTCTAGACCCCGCGTTTCCGATTGTCCGACCATGAGGTTCATAGCCTGCACTGCTTGCCCTGCAGCGCCTTTCACTAAATTATCGATGACCGACATAACCACCACGGTGTCGCGACTCTGGGGCTGAGCTACCGCGATCTGACAGGTGTTAGCGCCGCGGACGTTGCGCGTCGCCGGGTGCTCGCCCTGCGGCAATACCACGACGGAGGGTTCTCCGGCGTAGCGGCTCTCAAAGAGTGACTGCAAGTCGCTCGATGCATCTGTGAGTCGTGCAAACAACGTGGCATGAATACCGCGGCTCATGGGCACCAGATGGGGCACGAATGTCAGATTGACGGGCGCACCCGCTATGCCTGACAACCCCTGCTCCATCTCGGGCAAATGTCGGTGGCCTGCAACAGCGTACGCTGACAGGCTCTCGCCCGCCTCGGTTAATAGACTACCCAGCTTGGCTTGTCGGCCGGCGCCGCTCACGCCAGAGCCACAGGAAGCAATCAGCTGTGAGCGATCAATGACCCCCGCTTCCAGTAAGGGCAGGAAACCCAGTTGCACGGCTGTCGGGTAACAACCGGGGCAGGCAACGAGTTGTGCGCTGCGGATGGCGTCTCTGTGCGTCTCAGGCAACCCATAGATCGCATCAGCGCAGAGATCTGGTGCCACATGCGATTCGCCGTACCAATTTTCCCAGGTGGCGACATCTTTCAATCTGAAATCAGCAGAGAGATCGACCACGCGAATCCCTTGCTTAATGAGGTCAGGCACTTCGCGCATTGCGACATTGTGCGGCGTGGCAAAAAACACGACTTCGCAGCCGCTGTAATCGGCTTTTGTCGGATCGGTAAACGCCAAATCACAGGCGCCACGAAGGCTGGGAAACAATTGATCAAGTCGCTTACCTGCTTCACCACGGGAAGTGATGAGCGAGACGGTGATCCCCGGATGGCGCAGGAGCAGGCGCAGGAGCTCCACACCTGTATAACCCGTTCCTCCGACCACTCCGACCCTGATCATTTTCGCGCCTGCTTCTGTTAGTGTTGCGGGGCGCGTACTGTCTCACGATCGATCGAGCAGTGTCATGACCGGACGGGCTTTTTACCAAAGCGTAAAAGGACAGCCTCATGCTGTGGATACAAGGTTTTCACGTCATCTTTGTGGTCTGTTGGTTTGCAGGCATTTTTTATCTGCCACGCATACTGGTGTACTACGCCCAGAGTCCCGAACCCGAAACCAAAGCCGTGCTGGCGGTGATGGCGCGCAAGCTTTACCGCTTCGTCACCCCGTTCATGGTACTCGCGGTAGCGCTGGGCCTCTGGCGGCTGAGCTACCAGCTCGATTACTACCTGTCGTCAGGTTGGATGATCGCTAAACTTTGTGGGGTTGTGTGTCTGGTGGTCTACCATTTTCAGACTGGCGTGTACGTTGGCCGCGTCTGCCGAGGTGAAGACGACCGGACTCACGTGTTTTATCGGGTCTTCAACGAAGTACCCGTGTTATTCCTGTTTGCGATCGTACTGTTGGTCTACCTCCGTCCCGCATTAGGTCTGTGACCACGGCGGGGTGCGCAGAGCCCCGCAGCCTGCGATAATCGCCGCAAACAAAAGCAAAATGGTCAATCATGAGTCGATCTGAAGCGCTTTTTGAGCGCGCCAAACACACCATCCCCGGTGGCGTGAATTCGCCCGTGCGGGCTTTTAAGGCAGTCGGCGGCACCCCCCGCTTTATGGAGCGGGCCGATGGCGCCTACCTGTTTGATGCCGACGGCAAACGCTACATTGATTACGTGCTCTCCTGGGGCCCGATGATCATGGGCCACAACCATCCGCGCGTTCGCGAGGCAGTGGTAGAAGCCGCCCAAAGCGGGCTGAGCTTCGGTTGCCCCACCGAAATTGAAATCGAACTGGCCGAGACGATCAGCAGGTTGGTGCCGAGCATGCCGCTGGTGCGGATGACCAGTTCGGGTACCGAGGCCACCATGAGCGCGATTCGGCTGGCGAGGGGCTTCACCGGGCGAGACAAGATCATCAAGTTCGAAGGCTGCTATCACGGTCATTCCGATTCCCTGCTCATTAAAGCGGGATCCGGTGCACTCACCTTTGGGGTGCCGAGTTCGCCCGGTGTACCCGAGGTACTGGCACAACACACTGTGACCCTACCCTTCAATGATCTGGCCGCACTCGAAGCCGCCATGGACGAGCTCGGTGATCAGGTCGCCTGCGTCATCACCGAACCGGTCGCCGGCAACATGAACTGCATTCCCTCGGTCCCTGGCTACCTCGAGGGCATGCGCGAACTCTGCACCCGACACGGCGCTGTACTGATTTTCGACGAGGTCATGACGGGCTTTCGTTTCGGCACCGGCGGTGTCCAGGGCTTTGTCGGCATCACGCCGGATATCACCTGTCTCGGCAAAGTGATCGGTGGCGGCATGCCCGTCGGCGCCTTCGGCGGACGTCGCGACATCATGGAGCACATCTCACCACTGGGGCCGGTCTATCAGGCGGGTACGCTGTCGGGTAACCCTGTAGCGATGGCCGCCGGACTGGCCACCATGTCGATCATCAGTGAACCCGGCTTCTATGACGATCTGTTCCGGCGCACCGCCGATTTGTGCAACGGCATGCGTGAGGCGGCGGCAGCTGAGGGCGTTCCCTTCACAACCAATCATCTGGGCTCCATGTTTGGCGGCTTCTTTACGGAAGACGAAACCGTGACCCAGTACCATCAGGTCATTAATTCCAACGTCGAGGCCTTCAATCAATTCTTCCATCTGATGCTTGATAGCGGCGTCTATCTGGCCCCCGCCTCGTTTGAGGCCGGCTTCATGTCTGCGGCCCATACGGATGACGATATCAACGCGACAGTCGACGCCGCGCGCGCCGCGTTCGCCGCGTTGTAAGGCACAAGGAGACGCGAGATGAGCGCACGTGGCTCTTTCCCCCAGACCCGGATGCGACGTCTCCGAGCCTCGGCCTTCGCCCGCGACATGGTCCGCGAGAGCACCCTGAGCCCGGCTGATTTCATCTACCCGGTTTTTGTCCTTGAAGGCAGCGGTCAGCGCGAGGCCGTGCCCTCCATGCCTGGCGTCGAGCGCCTGAGCGTCGATTTATTGATCGAGCTGGCCAAAGAGGCTCATACGCTGGGCATTCCTGCCCTCGCACTGTTCCCCGTCGTCGGTCAGGAGTCGAAGTCCTTACTGGCCGAGGCGGCCTACCAATCTGATGGTTTGGTGCAGCGCGCTGTGAGCGCACTCAAGTCAGCCGTGCCCGAGCTCGGTGTCATCACAGACGTCGCGCTCGATCCGTACACCACGCACGGACAGGACGGCATTATCGATGAAGGGGGTTATGTCCTCAACGACGTGACCAGCGATACATTGGTCAAACAAGCCCTGAGTCATGCTGAAGCGGGGGCCGACGTGGTCGCACCCTCTGACATGATGGACGGACGTATCGGTGCGATTCGCAGCGCCCTTGAGTCCGATGGCCACATCAACACGCTGATCTTGAGCTACGCGGCAAAATACGCCTCCACCTATTACGGGCCTTTCCGTGACGCAGTGGGCTCGGCTGCCAATATCAAGGGTGGCGACAAAAAGACCTACCAAATGGATCCGGGCAACAGCGACGAAGCCATTCACGAAGTTGCGCTGGATCTGCAGGAAGGCGCAGATATGGTCATGGTCAAACCGGGCATGCCCTATCTCGATATCGTGCGGCGGGTTAAAAGCGAGCTGCAAGTCCCCACGTTTGCGTATCAGGTGAGCGGTGAATATGCGATGCACCAGGCAGCCTTTGCGCATGATTGGCTGAGTCGTGACGCAGTGATGCTTGAGTCGCTCTTATGCTTCCGGCGCGCGGGCGCCGACGGCATTCTCACCTACTTCGCGATAGACGCCGCACGCCTGCTCAACGGTTGATGCCGCCATGCGATGGCTACCCTGCATCGCCGTTTGTCTACTGATCTGCAATGCAGTCACACCTACCAATGCTGAGCCCGATGCCACCGGTGCGGACTGCGGCTGTCTTTGGCAGGGTAGTTTTAGCGAGGTCGCCGCGACAACGGATCTCGTCTTGCTGGGTGAAGTCCAACGCGTAAAAGGCAACGCCGTCGATCTCAAACCCGAGCGTGTCCTCAAGGGCGAGTTCTGGCTCGATTCAGCGCGCGTTTGGATGCAGACACAAGCTTACTGCCGTCCGTCCGTCGAGGCGTTTCCCGAGGGGAGTCGCTGGATCATGGCGCTGGCTCAAATCCGCGAGGTACCGGAGGGCGGCTTCAATCCTTCGACGCCCAACGAGAGTTACGGCCGGCCCTATGACTATGCGCTATCAAGCTGCGGTGGATATTGGCTACGGGTCAACGGCAACACGGCGGTCGGCAATCTCGTGCCCGACATGCCGCGCTTCTATCATCAACCGGACATGTCTCCAGTCCTGATTGATCTGATTGATGGGTATCTCAAAGGTACGGTGTCAGAAGCGGCGCTCGTAGAGGCTAGCCGAAAACGGCCGAACGAGGTGAATGAACTGATGTTGGATACGCGGAGTTTTCTCCGGGGTCAGGATGAGTGGCTTGAAGCGGAAACCCCTGATCCGGGGGAGCCACCCGAGTAAAACGTTCAGGTCCTGAGCAGACCCATCATTTCATCAATCATCATCAGCGAGAGCCCCCAAATGCGATAGGTGACGTAGAGAAAAGAGTCCGTTTCCATCTTCTTGCCCTGCCACTCCCACTCCAGTGGCTGACGATTGTGCTCGTCAAGCAGGAAATGAAGCGGCACCCACACAACATCATCCACCTCATGATTGGGTGTCAAAGCGGGAAGATTGCCCACTTCAAACACAAAGGGCGTCACGAGCATCTCGGGCCGATCCTTGCGCCAACCCGTATTCACGTCGGACAGCTCGCCAATAGGCTTTCCCCATTTAGCGAGGTCGACACCGATTTCCTCCCGGGTTTCTCTGAGCGCGCAGGCCAAGTTAGACGCATCCTCTGGGTCTTTGCGGCCACCCGGAAAGCCCATATGTCCTGACCAGGGATCCCCCTCGCGGGTTGCCCGCCGAATCATCAGCATTTCGGTCGCTTCGACGCCCTCGCGCACCATGATTGCGACGGCAGCGCGGCCGAAACGGGGCTCGTAGTCTGGCTCGTCCCGAGAGAAGGACTGCAGTTGACGACGTAACGGTTGGATAAGTTCTCGCATAGTGCTCTATAGGGTGGGTTCGGTTGCCGATGAGTGGCGGGAATCAATGGTCGGGCGGCGTCTAAAGCCGGACCGATTCATCTTAACGTTTTAAGCCTCCAAACATGACACCCGAATATGCGGACGGCAACGCATCAGGGGTTCCGGTATCATACAGCGCGTAAATACCAAACAGGATGTGCTCTGTGAAACCCTACGCGGCTTACGCCATCGGCGCAGCGCTGGTCGATACCGAAATTCAGGTGACCGACGCAGAACTCTCGGCCATGAGTGTCGAAAAAGGCATGATGACGCTGGTCGATCAGGATCGTCAGCGAGAGATGCTGGCTCAGCTTTCTGATCATTTGATCGCAGCCAGCCATGCCTCAGGCGGCAGCGCCGGCAACAGTATGATCGCCACCGCGATGATGGGCGCCCCAACATACATGAGCTGCAAAGTGGCGAAGGATGCCGACGGTGATATCTATCTGGCTGATCTCGAGGAATCGGGCGTTGCGCACGGGGCAACGGATCGCAACAACGACGGTGTCACTGGGAAATGCATCGTGCTGATCACGCCCGACGCCGAGCGCTCACTGAACACCCACCTGGGGGTTTCAGAGACGATCTCCACCGACGAAGTCGACGAGACCGCCATCAAGGACTCGGCTTGGGTTTACCTTGAGGGATACCTAGTGACCTCTCCGTCAGGCCATGCGGCCGCGCTTAAAACCAAGGCATTGGCGGAGCAGCACGGCGTTCACACTGCTGTCAGTTTTTCTGATCCGGGGATGGTGAAGTTCTTCCGCGACAACATGGCAGCCATGGTCGAGGGAGGCGTGGAACTCGTGTTCTGCAATGAATCAGAAGCATTGGAATGGGGAGAATGCGACCAGCTGGATGATGCAGTGGCCGCGATCAAATACGTTGCCAAGCGCTTTGTCATCACGCTGGGCGCAGACGGTGCATTGTGCTGGGATGGTGAGACACTGCACCGGGTGGCGGCGCAGCCCGTTGACGCGGTCAACACCAATGGCGCCGGAGATATGTTTGCGGGCGCTTTTCTTTACGCGTTGTCCCGCGGAGAGACGGATCTGCGCGCCACCGAATTTGCCACCCTCGCTGCGGGGGAAGTAGTAAAATACTTTGGCCCACGGCTCGATCGAGATGCCTGTCTCGGACTGCGCCGACAATTTTTTGGTGATTGATCTGTCAGCAACTCGATCAGCGCCGGCAAAGGAATGACTTGCCCATGAGCGATAAAGAAATCAAACCCGTCATCAAGCCCGATCCGCTCTATCAGATGCTGCGGCAGGAAGATGTAGACAGCTTTAATGCCAGCCGGGATACCCTCGACACCTCGGAGCTGACCGGTGGCGATTACCGAGGCAGGGACCTGCGCAAAATGAATGCGCGAGGACTCAATTTTTCCAACGCCTATTTTCGCAACTGCGATCTCAGCGGTATCGACTTCCGCGAAACCAATCTGGAGGGCGCCAGTCTGATGGATGCCAAAGTCTCGGGCGTTTACTTCCCCTCTGAATTGAGCGCCGACGAGATCAGGCTGTCACTCGATCACGGCACTCGACTCCGCTATCACCAGGACTGAGCAAACATGACCGGCATGGATGCCAAGCTATTTGCCAAATGGGCCAAATCCTGCTGTCGCGGGTTAGCCATACTGGGCCTACTGCTGCCCCTCAGCACAGTTGCGCAGGCACAGAACAGCTTGGCTGCGGCACTTCAAGCACAGAGCGAGTTTCTACCTGTGCGCGAGGCCTATCGTCTGGACGGTGCCATCACTCCCGGCGGCGATTTGCGGCTCTATTGGCAAATTACCGAGGGGTATTATCTATACCAGCATGCGTTCAAAGTTCGTGGCTCAGCTGAAGAGCTGGATGTGACTTTTCCGCCCGCGCTGGCCAAAACCGACGAGTTTTTCGGTGACGTGTCTGTTTACTACGGCGAAGCAGATTTACTGGTCACGCTGCCCAACTCCACTGACACCCTGACGCTGGCCGTGACCTATCAAGGCTGCGCCGATGCAGGGCTGTGTTATCCACCTGAAACCGATTATCTATT
>MDTD01157743.1_pt1 | contig 16361 bp, 18 predicted proteins | sample 811221 | NCBI WGS metagenome assembly MDTD01 (sample SAMN05326646, study PRJNA326480) | marine metagenome | isolation source: seawater | place: Pacific Ocean: South West | collected 2011 | reverse complement strand
GGGTATAGATTGTGCGGAAATCATGCAGGGTATTGCTATTGCGGTTAAGATGGGTGCCACTAAGGCAGACTTTGATGCTACAATTGGCATTCACCCTACCGCGGCTGAAGAATTTGTTACTATGCGTAGTGCGAGGTAGGATGGGACAGGCGGTCTGTCTGTCATTGGTGGCTTGAAAGCAATAATGCTTGAAAAAATCGCATGAATCCACGATATTACAACAAATTTCGAAACGTTGGCTGTGCATAAGTACCGCTCTAGATCAGCGATTTGACTGTGAAAAGGACGAATAAAATGACTTGGCAACCAAATAGCTGGCGCAGCTTTCCTATTCAGCAGGTCCCCGAGTACCCTGATCTTGACAGACTGAATGCTGTTGAAAAAATCATTGCCACTCGTCCACCACTAGTATTTGCGGGCGAAGCCCAAAGTTTACGTGATCGGCTCGGTGATGTATCCCGGGGAGAAGCCTTTCTCTTGCAAGGTGGGGATTGCGCTGAGAGCTTTGCCGAATTTTCTGCCAATAATATTCGGGATAGCTTTAAAGTCATACTGCAAATGGCTGTCGTGCTCACCTATGGTGCCTCGATGCCGGTGATCAAAATTGGTCGTCTCGCAGGTCAGTTTGCCAAGCCGCGGTCTGCTCCAACTGAGGTAATTGACGGAATTGAGCTGCCTAGTTATCGGGGAGATATGATCAACGGTCCAGCCTTTTCAGAAGACGAGCGGATCCCCGATCCGCGGCGGCTGCTGCGCGTTTATGAACAATCATCAGCAACTTTGAATTTGCTTCGGGCGTTTGCTCAAGGGGGCCTTGCTGATCTAAACAAGGTACATAGTTGGGTGGCAGACTTTTTGATTGGCACGCCGCAAACTCAGCGTTTTGAGACACTTGCTGAGCGTATCGAGGAAAGTTTAAATTTTATGAAGGCTTGCGGTATAACATCCGCGAATGCTAAGCCGCTCGCTGAAACTGAACTTTTTACAAGCCATGAGGCGCTTTTACTCGGATATGAAGAGGCTATGACCCGGCGCGACACAATCACTGGTGAGCAAGGATGGTACGATACATCTGCTCATATGCTGTGGATTGGTGATCGCACACGCCAGCCGGAAGGAGCGCATATTGAATATATGCGTGGTATATCTAACCCAATTGGCCTGAAGTGCGGACCAAGCTTGGAGCCTGATGAATTGTTACGCTTAATTGATGTTTTGAATCCGGATAACAAGGCTGGTCGGTTAACGCTGATTGTTCGCTTGGGGGCTAATAAGGTGCGAAATGGATTGCCGCCACTGCTGCGCGCTGTTGAGGCTCATGGTTTAAATGTCGTGTGGTGTTGCGACCCTATGCATGGTAACACCATTAAGACCAGCAGCGGCTACAAAACGCGCCGTGTCGATGATGTAATGGCAGAAGTAACTGGCTTTTTTGACGCGCATGATGAAGTTGGCACTTATCCGGGCGGGGTTCATTACGAAATGACCGGTCAGGATGTTACCGAATGTGTTGGCGGCATTACTGAAGTGACTGAAGATAGTTTGGGTGATCGGTATCATACCCACTGTGATCCTCGCTTAAACGGTGCACAAGCGCTGGAACTTGCGTTCTTACTTGCTGATTTGTTAAAGCGACGGCGCGGTTCACCGTCTTACGTGTCCAAAGCCATTTGACTGATTTTTATACTATTTTTTGCCGCTGATGTCTAAAAACGAAAATCTTAAACAACACGTTAACAAGGTAGATTGATGACGAAATTTAGGAGCAGTGGGTTAAAACCGGTGATGCAACTTAATCTGACCAATGCTTGGTTTAAGCATGCCTATGCAACCAAACCCTTTTTTCCCGATGAAAGCAAGCCACGTGTGAAGGTTGGTCGCAAGTTTCTTATTCGAAAGTAAAGGCTTAATTTTTACAATGACAAATCCTGTTCCTATCGCTCTCGCGCAATTAAATGCGCATCTTGGCAATATAGAGGCCAATATCAGCCGCCTTGCCGGAGCGCGGGCTGTAGCAGTTGCCAATGGGGCTGAAATTATTGTTACACCGGAGATGTATCTCTCGGGCTATCCGTGTGACGACTTGGTCCTGCGTGATGATTTTATGAAGGATGTTGCCGCCGGTATTGATCAGCTAGCCGCATTGACTGGCGATGGGGGGCCTGCGATTGCTGTTGGTGCACCTACCAAAGACAATGGGAATATTTTTAATTCAGTGTTTGTTCTCGATGGTGGTAAACAAATAGCGCGCTTTGATAAGGTCAATTTGCCGAATTATGGCGTGTTTGATGATAAACGAAATTTCACTCCCGGTCAGATGCCCGGGCCGATTATGCTTCGTGGATTAAAAATTGGCTTTCCAATCTGCGAAGATATTTGGGAACCTGATGTTGTTGAATGTTTGGAGGAGTCCGGTGCCGATTTGATCATTGCAATGAATGCATCCCCTTTTGACAGCAAAAAGCCAGAACGAAGGATGCAGAACGTAATCGCGCGCAGTGTTGAGACAGGTTTGCCTATCATCTATGTCAATATGATTGGTGGTCAAGACGAGCTGGTATACGATGGTTCGTCATTCGCCATCAATACCGGCGGTAAGCTGGCTTGCTATGCACCAAGTTTTTCAGAGTCAGTTCTGGTTGTAACTGCGCAAAAATCGATGGGCGCTCTTACTTTAACCGGCCAGTTATCTCCGCCTGATAGCGATTTGACAGCACTTTATCGGGGCTTGTGTTTGGGTTTACGAGATTATGTGCAAAAGAACGGATTTCCTAATGTTGTTCTTGGACTGTCAGGAGGCATTGATTCTGCTCTGGTTGCAGCAATTGCGGTTGATGCGTTGGGGCCTGATGCTGTAAATGCGGTGATGATGCCATCAGCGTATACAAGTAAGGAAAGCCTTGACGATGCAAAAAAATTGGCATCGAAACTCGGCATTCGGCTGGATACTATTTCTATTACTCCGGCAATGACAGCCCTTGATGATATGCTTGGTGATCAGTTTGCAGGAACCAAATTGGGGGTTGCCGAGGAAAACATCCAGTCGCGCATTCGAGGCATTATATTAATGGGTATCTCAAATAAGCATGGTCCAATGGTGCTCGCAACTGGCAATAAATCTGAATACGCTGCTGGGTACTCAACACTTTATGGTGATATGTGCGGTGGATATGCGCCACTAAAAGACATTTGGAAAGTAGATGTGTTCCGTTTGTGTGAATGGCGAAATAAGAATTTGCCACGCGGGGCAGCTGGTCCCGACGGTGTTGTTATTCCGCAGGGCATAATCGATAAGCCTCCTTCCGCTGAATTGCGCCCCGATCAAAAAGATACAGACTCTTTACCACCTTATGACCGGCTGGATGCGATTTTGGCGTTGTTGTGCGAAGAAATGGCGGATATCGAGAGCATTGTGGCACGAGGCTTTGATAGAGCCGAGGTGACGCATGCGAGCCACCTTTTGTTCCGCGCCGAGTTCAAGCGGTTTCAAGCAGCTCCGGGGCCAAAAATGACACCCGTTGCCTTTGGTCGTGATCGCCGTCTTCCCTTGACCTCTGGGTTTAACCCGATAAAACCTTGAGCAGAATGAATTCGTGGCAAGTGTGATTGATCGTTCGCGCAACTAAATTTCTGCCTGTGCGTCTAAAGGAGGCGATAAATGACTGCAATTAAAGTCCGATTTGCGCCCAGTCCAACTGGCATGCTGCATGTTGGCAATTTACGAACCGCCTTGGTTAATTACCTGTTTGCGCGTAAGCTTGGGGGTCAGTTTATGCTTCGGATTGATGACACCGACACCGAGCGGTCAACCGTAGAGTTTGAGACTGCTATCCGCGCTGATCTAGATTGGATGGGCATAGACTGGGATTGCGAAGATAGGCAATCCTCGCGGCTAGCGCGGTATGATGAAGCTCTTGCTGCGCTGGTTAAATCTGGGCGCGCCTATGCCTGCTTTGAAACCCAAGAAGAGCTATCGTTAAAGCGCAAGGCCCAACTTTCGTCGGGTCGTCCACCTGTTTATGATCGTGCTGGACTAAAGCTAAGCGCCGCAGAAAGAGAAAAGTTTGAAAAAGAGGGACGTCGTCCACATTGGAGATTTTTGCTAAATGATGCCGAAGTAAACTGGCATGATCTTGTTCGCGGCGATGTCACCTATCATATGAACAGCCTGTCCGATCCAGTTTTGATGCGTGAAGATGGCAGGGTCATCTATACGATGGCGTCTGTGGTTGATGATATTGATCACGGCATTACCCATATTCTCCGAGGCGAAGATCATGTGACAAACTCAGCTGCACAAATTCAGCTATTTGAAGCTTTGGGTGCAAAATCCCCAAAACTGGGTCATATGGCATTGTTAGCTGGGGCAGATGGGGAGGGTCTGTCAAAGCGTCTTGGCAGCCTATCTATTGGTGAGTTGCGCGCGAAGGGTATTGAACCTATTGCGATTGCTAGCCTCCTCTCGCGCATTGGTACTGCCGATCCAGTCGAGTCACAGTCCAATATGACAAGCATTATCAACGGCTTTGACATTAGCCGCTTTGGCCGCGCCACCGCAAAATTTGATCCTGCTGAGCTAGAGAAGGTTAATGGCCAGATAATTCAAGATATGCCGTTTGATATTGTAAGAGAACAGCTGGAGGAGTCTGATGTTGGTGGGGGGGCACTTTTCTGGGAAACAGTGCGCGGCAATATCAATGTTGTTGGTGAGGCGAAAACATGGTGGGACATCTGCACTTCTGAAATTGTCCCTATTATTGAATCGAAAGAGGTTACGAATGCAGCTGCGTTTTTGTTGCCAGAAGGCCCGCTTGATGCCTCTATCTGGAAAGCTTGGACAAGTGCCATTGCGGCCAAAACAGGGACAAAGGGTAAAGGCTTGTTTTTGCCGCTTCGGCTTGCACTTACTGGTCGTAATTCTGGCCCAGAACTAGCATCATTGCTTGCGATTATGGGCCGCGACCGAGTTTTTGCGCGCCTCAATGGGGTTTCCGCATGAATGTGCTTCGATTACACAATACTTTGACCCGAAAAAAAGAAAATTTTATCCCAATTGATCCAGATCATGTGCGGGTATATGCTTGTGGACCAACAGTTTACGGCCGCATCCATGTCGGCAATGCGCGTCCTATTGTGGTATTTGATGTACTGGTGCGTTTATTGCGCTTGCGCCATCCTAAGGTCACATATGTCCGGAATATCACTGACGTTGATGATAAGATAAACCGGCGAGCCGTAGAACGCGGCATCACAATTGATGATTTATGTTCAGAGACCATAGAGACCTTTCATAATGATACGGCGCGGTTGGGGGCCTGTGATCCGGATATTGAGCCCCGTGCAACTCATCATATTGATGAAATGCAGGCAATGATTACAACGTTGATCGAAAAGGGGCATGCCTATGAAGCCAATGGACATGTGCTTTTTCAGGTTTCGACCATGAATGCTTACGGCGCTTTGTCAAGACGCTCAATGGATGATATGATTGCAGGTGCCCGTGTTGAAGTTGCTCCTTACAAGCGAGAGGCTGCTGACTTCATTTTATGGAAACCAAGCAAAGGTAACCAGCCGGGATGGAATAGTCCATGGGGTTGGGGGCGCCCAGGCTGGCATATCGAATGTTCGGCAATGGCAAAAACTTATCTTGGTGAAGTCTTTGATATTCATGCTGGTGGCCTCGACCTGATTTTTCCTCATCATGAAAACGAAATTGCCCAAAGCTGTTGTGCCCATGAGGGTACTCATATGGCACATTATTGGCTGCATAACGGATTTGTTACGATGAATGATGAAAAAATGTCAAAGTCACTGGGTAATGTTATTTCGGTGACTGATGCCGCTGATAAATATCGCGGTGAAACCTTGCGCGTTGCGCTGTTGTCAGCGCATTATCGGGCACCACTAGATTTGTCCGACAACACTATGCGCGATGCACGCAACGGGTTGGATCGGATGTATCGGGCTGTCGGTGAAATAGCTGCCACGCCAGGTGGAATTGATGAAGAGTTTACCGAATACTTGCTAGATGATTTGAATACACCGGCGGCACTCGCACGCTTGCATCAACTTGCAAGGTTGGCAAACAAAGGAGATATGGGGGCTTGTGAGGCATTGAAATCCAGCGCTGCTGTTTTGGGCTTGTTACAGCAAACTTCTAGTGCATGGGCTAAAGATGATCAAACAGCCTCCAAAGATGGCATTGATGACGTAACGATTGAAAAGCTAATTATGGTGCGAAAACAGGCTCGCGCAGATCAAGATTTTGCCAAAGCTGATGAGATTCGTGATCAATTGACCAGAGCTGATATCATTCTCGAGGATTGTACTGATGGCACGACTTGGCGGCGACGCCAATAAGGACAGCACAACTTTGTTAGACGGGGTCAATAAAAAAGGCGCATGACGGGCCCCGCTGAAATTTGAAGGGCAGGCAAGGTCGAAGCGGGAGGTTGCCAATGGATGGCGATAAGATATGGCTTTTTGATACCACTTTACGAGATGGCGGACAAACTCGCGGCGTTGATTTCTCGCGCGCCGATAAGATTGCGATCGCCAATGCAACGGATGATATTGGCATTGATTATATTGAAGCCGGCTGTCCAGGCGCCAACCCGACTGATGATGCATTTTTTGGCAAGCCGCCAAAATTAAAAAATGCGAAGATTAATGGCCCAAAGCCGAAGCTCGCGTGATGGCTGGCCCAAACTTACCTGTTGCGCCCGTTGTCATCTTAGCTCGTCCACAAATGGGAGAAAATATTGGCGCGGCAGCACGGGCTATGATGAATTGCGAGTTTTATGATCTAAGACTAGTTAAACCGCGTGATGGATGGCCAAACCCAGCGGCGATGCCAATGGCGGCAGGCGGTTCTGAAATCATAAAAAACGCGATGGTTTTTGAGAGCTTAGCCGATGCCACGCATGACGTGTCTTTTATGGTAGCAGCCAGTGCAAGGCGAAGGGATCTTCCAATAAAGAGTGTTAATCCTCGTGCTGCAGCTCGCATGCTATTGGCGCAAGCACCAGACCCTTCAGTATTTCTAGCAAAGAAAGAAAAGGGTTTTAGAACAGCAATATTGTTTGGGCCGGAAGCGTCAGGACTTGATAATAATGAGGTGGTGCTTGCTGATGTTCTTGTGACAGCGCCGCTAAACCCAGCCTATCCATCCCTAAATTTAGCACAGGCGGTGTTGTTGATGGCATGGGAATGGCGTATGGCAGCTCATCTGGCAGATACAGCAGCGCCAGCTCTACCAACCACGGGACTGAACACGTCTTATGGTGAACATTCCTCAATTCAGGAACGCGTCATCTTCTTTCAACGGCTTGAAAACGCACTTGATGACGGCGGTTTCTTCACTGCGCCTGATATGGCCGCTACGGTGAAGCGGAATATACGTGCGCTATTTACGCGGGCGATGCCATCGGCTCAGGAAATTAGGACACTTCATGGAGTTATTCAGGCCCTGACCCGGAAACGAAAATAACAGAAACTTGTTATGGGGTTTAATTATTTGACAATCGGCTTTAATCCCCTTAATTTCCGGGCCATTCTCGGAAACGTGGATTACACCAGCGGGGTGTGATGCCGGTCAGAATGACAACATATTTTGTTCGTTGGCCCTACCGGGACAAAAAAGGGAAAAAAGGAGCCTATTGATGGCAAAATCCGATCACAAGCGGCATGCCGCTAAACATAAAATAGATCGCCGCTTAGGTGTTAACCTTTGGGGTCGTCCAAAATCTCCAGTGAATGCTCGTGAATATGGTCCAGGCCAGCACGGTCAAAGGCGTAAAAAGCCGACAGATTTTGGTGTACAGCTAATGGCAAAACAAAAGCTTAAGGGCTATTACGGCAATATCGGTGAGAAGCAATTCAAAAAATATTATTTAGAAGCTGTGCGTCGTCGCGGTGACACAGGACAGAACCTTATCGGTATTCTCGAATGTCGTCTTGATGCGGTTTTATATCGCGCCAAACTAGTTCCAACCGTGTTTGCGGCGCGCCAGATCATCAACCATGGTCATGTAATGCTGAGTGGTAAACGCTGTAATATTGCATCAGTAATGCTAAAACCGGGTGATGTAGTAAGCTTGAAAGATAAAGCAATGAACATTCCCGCTGTTCTTGACGCGATCGCCTCAGTAGAACGCGATGTGCCAGAATATATTGATGTTGATCATAATAAATTTACTGCCAAGTTTGTTAGGGTGCCAAGTTTAGACGAGGTTCCTTATCCAGTTCAAATGGAACCAAACTTGGTTGTTGAATATTATTCACGTTAAGTTGCTTGCTTAGGACTGTCTCGGTAGCAAAGCGGTAAAATCTATGAAAATGGCGGTACTCATGGTACCGCTTTTTTTGTGGGCAATTTGTTTGGTTTGTTTAACCGTTCTTTTTCTCCGCGTTTTTGCTGGGTTTATGTGTAGCTTAATAGAAAGATACAGAGCCGCAACAAAGGCGTTTTCTAGCGCGCTGCGGTGAGCATTAGTGTAAGGAGGGCTGTTTTGATGAATAATTTAAAAAATCAGGGACATAGTGGATGGCCCGATCGCTATTTTGCGGCTATTTTCACAACACAGCGTAGCCAAAGTGGTGATGATATATACGAAATGATGGCGAGTCGGATATTAGCACTAGCCCAAAAGCAGCCGGGGTTTCTGGGTCTTGAGTCCGTCCTTAGTAATGACGGCATTGGCATAACGGTTTCGTATTGGACCAATCGTGATGCTATCCAAAAATGGGAAAAACAGGCCGAACATGTCTCTTTTCAGGCCATGGGCCGGCAGGAATTTTATCATTGGTATAGAATTCGTATTGCCGAAGTTTTTAAAGACCAAATTTTTATTTCTGATGACGCCGTTGCACCCTGTTCCGTTGTTTAGTCGGTGAGCCTAATTTTGTCTACAGTGGCCGAATACTCATGTTGCTTTGTGCTTTGGGACTAGACTGGATGAGCATCAATGCCATGTGTCTGGAACATTTCGCTCAATTCACCAGTTTCATACATTTCACGAATGATGTCACAACCACCAACAAATTCGCCTTTGACGTAAAGCTGTGGAATTGTTGGCCAATCTGAATAAACTTTAATTCCTTCACGGATGCTATCGTCTTCAAGAACATTGACACCACGGAATTTTACGCCAAGATGTGAGAGAACTCCGACTGTCGCCGCGGAAAACCCACATTGTGGAAAGACCGGTGTGCCCTTCATGAATAACACAACCTCTTCACTTTTAATCTCACTATCAAGACGCGCTTTTATTGCATCATCTAACATAATTTTCTCCTTAGAACTGGGTGGTTTCCCGCATTGAATTGAGTCACTAATCTTGTGGTGCCGACGTTTGTAGAGCAAGGGCGTGCAATTCTCCACCCATGCGTCCGCCAAGTGCTTTATAAACCATTTGGTGTTGCTGGACGCGGTTTTTGCCGGTAAATGCACTTGAAATAACATTACAGGCGTAGTGATCGCCGTCACCACGCAAATCTTCAATCATAATAATCGCATCTGGAAAGGCTATTTTGATCAACTCTTCGATTTCGTTAGCTGCCATTGCCATGTTTGCTACCCCTCCTAATTGCCTAATACGCCTTGAGCCAAGCTGGATTGAATTTGACCAGCCATCAATGATGGGATACAGCTCTCAAAGACGGCCGTTATTTCAGCTATGGATATGGTGTCACAATTGCCAAATTTCAATTCACCATTCTCTGTAACCATACCAATCTTTGTGATTTCAATGCCAGCATCTTTTGCTGCCGTGATCAATGCGCTGCCATCTGCAGTGCTAACCACAAAACGAGCCTGATTCTCGCCAAAAGCCCAGCCATGGCGGTGGCCCGATGCTGGGACCTTGATTGTGGCACCAAGACCTGATTTTATTGCCATTTCAGAGATTGCAACTGCTAACCCGCCATCGCTAATATCATGCGCGGCATTAATTTTACCAGTAAGGATTTGCTGACGCACAAAGCTGCCGTTTGCCTGTTCAAGGGCAAGGTCTATTGGCGGCGGAGCATAAATTTTATTATCGCCAAAATGTTTTTGGTAAATTGATGCGCCAAGCCAACCATCATTTGTACCATCGTCCTGGCCAACAACTAAAATATCGTCACCAGCAGATAAAAAACCGTTCCCAACAGCCAACTCAACATCATCAACAATCCCGACCATACCTATTACTGGGCAAGGCTGAATGGCTTTCCCATCAGTTTCATTGTATAATGATACATTGCCTGATACGACCGGTGTATCAAGGAAACGGGCAGCTTCACCGATTCCTCGGACCGACTCGACAAGCTGGGTCATGATTTCAGGCTTTTCAGGATTGCCAAAATTAAGGTTATTGGTGATGGCAAGTGGCGTTGCGCCAATTGCTGACAAATTGCGATAGGCTTCGGCAACGGCTTGTGCACCGCCTATTTTTGGGTCTGCCTCCACATAACGGGGCGTGCAATCAGTGCTAATAGCAAGCCCACGGCTGCTTCCATGTACCCGCACTAACGCCGCATCGCCGCCGGGGCCGGCTATTGTATCGGCCATAACCTGACTGTCATATTGCTCATAAATCCAACGGCGACTAGACAAGTCAACGTGCCCAAGCATCGATTTTAATGTCTGGCTGATTGGGCTGTTGGAGGTAATGTTGTCACTTTGAAGCTTTGGGCGGACTGGAGCGTCACCATGCGGGCGGTCATATTCGGGGGCATCATCAACCAGCGGGTTAATGGGAATATCACACGCGGTGGCACCATCTTTTAGAAGAACAAGGCGGCCAGTTTCAGTCACCTGGCCTATGGGCATGAAATCAAGATCCCATTTGGTAAAAATAGCTCGTGCTATTTCGGTTGCATCAGGTTTTAGCACCATTAACATTCGTTCTTGTGACTCAGATAGCATCAATTCATAGGCTGTCATATTTTTCTCGCGTGCCGGAACCAAATCAAGATCAATTTCTATACCTAATCCGCCTTTTGAGGCCATTTCAACCGAGGATGAGGTGAGACCGGCAGCGCCCATATCCTGAATTGAGAGAACGGAGTCAGACGCCATAAGCTCAAGACAGGCCTCCATGAGCAATTTTCCTGTAAACGGGTCGCCGACCTGCACAGTTGGCCGCTTACTATAGGTTTCGTCAGAAAACCCTGCCGATGCCATGGTGGCACCATGAATCCCATCACGCCCAGTTTTTGCCCCAACATAAATCACAGGATTGCCAGGTCCGGTGGCGGCTGACCGAAAAATTCGGTCACTATTCGCTAAGCCAACAGCCATCGCATTCACAAGGATATTGCCATTGTAAGATTTATCAAAGTTAACTTCACCGCCCACTGTGGGAATGCCAATACAGTTCCCATAACCGCCAATTCCCGATACAACACCGCTGACAAGATGACGGGTTTTGTCATGATCAGCATCGCCAAATCGAAGCGCATTCAATAGAGCGACGGGACGTGCGCCCATAGTAAAGACATCGCGTAGAATGCCGCCAACGCCCGTTGCCGCCCCTTGATAGGGTTCGATGAATGAAGGGTGATTATGGCTTTCAATTTTGAAGATCGCAGCGAGCCCATCACCAATGTCAATAGCCCCAGCATTTTCGCCTGGGCCCTCAATCACACGCTGTCCATCAATTGGAAGGGTTTTCAGCCATTTTTTGGATGATTTATACGAGCAATGTTCAGACCACATGGCAGAAAATATGCCAAGTTCACACAAATTTGGAGCACGGCTGAGACGTTGGGTAATCAGGTCCCATTCATCTTCGGACAATCCCATTGCAGCGGCATTTTGAAAAGTCATTTTATCTAATGATGAGGTCATGATACCAGAGCCTCAAGTGCTTTTAAAAGTAAATGGGCACCATCGGTACTACCATGTAAATCTGACATTGCCCGCTCGGGATGAGGCATCATGCCAAGAATCCTCCCGTTTCTGGAGACAATACCGGCAATATCACGGGCTGCTCCATTTGGATTTGCTGGCCTGATAGTGCTGCTATCGGTGTAGCGAAATGCGATTTGACCATCGCCCTCGAGTCGATCAAGTTCATCCTGATCGGCAAAGTAATTACCTTCATTATGGGCGATTGGGATGGTCAATGTCGTGTTGGTGGTCAATCCAGACGTAAAGGGGGATGCCAGTGTTTCGCAGATTCGTAATCCAACATTTTGGCAGACAAATTTTAACCCAGCATTACGGATCAGAACACCGGGTACCATTCCGGTCTCTGTTAGGATCTGAAACCCGTTGCAAATGCCCATCACGGCTCCCCCCCGTGCAGCATGATCAAGCACAGCATTCATAATGGGTGACCGTCCAGCAAGCGCGCCGCAGCGTAAATAGTCACCAAAAGAAAATCCACCAGGAATGATAACAAGGTCTGCGGCATCTAAACTCGCTTCCTTGTGCCAAACAAGGGCAGGGCGACGAGATGTCAGTTGCTCAATCGCAACCATCATATCGCGATCACAGTTAGATCCCGGAAAAACAATTATGGATACACGCAAGGCTGAAAGTGTCATTGTCTGTTTTGCATTAATGGTTGTGGGTCAATGAGAAGCTGTTTTTGGCTGCGTTCAATTTTCGTCAGGGATAACGATTGAATAATCTTCGATCACAGTGTTTGATAGTAATGTCTCGCACATGCGAGCAACCCGCTGACGAAGCCGTTCCGGATCACTCTCATCAATTTCGAGAAGGATCTGTTTCCCAACCCGCACATCATTGACTTCGTTAAATCCCAGATCGTTCAGCGAATGCGATATTGCTCGTCCCTGTGGGTCGAGAACACCCTCCTTCAATGAGATATTTACAATGGCTTCCATTTTTTTGCCCTTTGTTATGTTTCTTTTTTTAATGCACAGATAACAAAACAGCAATAATGTCAAAAGACCTGTTGCTTAATCAATCTGCGGTATTTTAACTCCGAGGCGCAACGCGATTTCTTTATATGCCCCGAGCAGCCCGCCCAGATCACGCCGGAACCTGTCTTTATCCATTTTTTTGTCGGTTTTTGCATCCCATAAACGACAATTGTCTGGGCTGATTTCGTCGGCAAGTATTATTTCCGCTATTCCGTCGGTTTTATGACGCCCAAATTCAAGTTTGAAATCAATCAATCTGACACCAATGCCGAGGAATAGGCCCATCAGAAAATCATTGATGCGCAGCGTGTCCTTGACAATAATTTTTAACTCATCCGGTGTTGCCCAACCAAAAGTGAAAATATGTTCCGGTGCAATGATAGGGTCGCCGAGGCTGTCATTCTTCAAATAGAATTCAACCAAAGTATTAGCTAAGATCGTGCCTTCCTCTAGGCCAAGACGGGCGCAGATGGTCCCGGCGGCAACATTGCGAACTACCACCTCTACTGGAATGATTTCCAGTTTGCGGATTAGCTGCTCGCGGTCATTGATGCGGCTGATAAAATGATTGGAAATACCAATCTTGCCAAGTGCGAGCATCATATGCTCGCTGATATAGTTGTTGAGGACTCCCTTGCCATTAATTACATCTTTTTTCTGGGCGTTAAAAGCTGTTGCATCATCTTTGAAATACTGGACGAGCGTGCCAGTTTCCGGCCCATCAAAAATGACTTTGGCCTTGCCTTCATAAATGAGTTTTTTCTGTGTCATGCCGTTCAATCCTGTGGTCTGCCGAAGCGCTGCCAGATTGCTATGAATTAGCCAAAAACGCGTTCAAAAATTGTGTCAACATGGCGGAAATGCTGGTCAAGATTGAAAAGCGCGTCAAGATCTTTATGGCTAAGATTTGCTGTGACGTCGCTATCGGCTTTCAGCCTATCAAGATAGCTTCCGCCCTCTGCCCAGATCTTCATCGCATTGCGCTGAACATAAACATATGCATCCTCGCGGCTTACCCCTTTTTGTGTGAGCGCGAGTAATACTTGCTGCGAATGAACTAAACCGCCGAGCTTATCAAGATTTGCCTGCATAGCCTCTGGATAGATCAACAGATTTTCGACAACGCCAGCAAGACGGTGAAGAGCAAAGTCCATCGCGGTGGTGGCATCCGGGCCAAACACCCGTTCAACCGATGAATGCGAGATATCGCGCTCATGCCACAAAGCTACATTTTCGAGTGCTGGCACCACTGCAGCGCGAACGATACGAGCAATACCGGTCAGGTTTTCAGTTAAAACTGGATTACGCTTATGCGGCATTGCCGATGAGCCTTTTTGCCCGGCGGAAAAAAACTCTTCTGCTTCTCGAACTTCGGTGCGCTGCAGATGGCGAATTTCTGTCGCAAGTCGTTCAACGGAACTTGCAATCACTCCAAGGGTGGCAAAAAACATCGCATGGCGGTCACGCGGAATCACCTGAGTGGATATGGGTTCAACTGTGAGGCCCATTTTGGCAGCAACATGTGCTTCAACCGACGGGTCAATATGCGCAAATGTTCCAACCGCTCCAGAAATTGAGCAAGTGGCAATTTCACTTCTGGCTGCAATAAGTCGATCACGGCAGCGGTTGAATTCTGCATGGAAGCCAGCAAGCTTCAGGCCAAAAGTAATTGGTTCAGCATGGATGCCATGACTGCGGCCAATTGTCGGAGTAAGTTTGTGTTCCATTGCACGCTTTTTTAGCACAACGAGCAGCCGGTCAATGTCATCAATCAACAAATCTGAAGCTCGCGCCATCTGGATTGATAATGTTGTGTCAAGAATGTCCGATGATGTCATGCCTTGATGTACGAAGCGTGCTTCCTCACCGATATGTTCTGCCAGATTTGACAAGAAGGCTATAACATCATGTTTGGTTTCGCGTTCAATATCGTTAATACGTTCAATTTCAAAGGCGCCTTTTTCCCAAATTGTCGCCGCAGCAGACCGGGGTATGACACCTAATGTGGCTTGAGCATCACATGCGTGCGCTTCAATTTCAAACCAAATTTGGAACTTGCTTTCCTCAGACCAGATATTGCTCATTTCCGGGCGGGAATATCGCGGGATCATAGTTCTAATACCTTTTGCCTTAGTCGGGGCATGGTTGTACCATTCGAGTATGTAAAAAGCCAGTGTATAACAAGTTATTGTGGCTAATTTAGCTGGAGACATCTACATGCTGTTTCGTCGTATTGTTTTTGGGTTTTTAATAAGCCTAGCAAGAAACCCCAAAGTGCAACAAAAAACTGGTGAAGTGGCCGGTAAAGCTTTGCGTCGAGCACGTCCATCACTGATACGAGCAAGTAAAAGGGCAGGTGAATTGACGCGTAAGACAAAAGAGAAATTCTTCGATACAAAAAATCAAAATTGAAGCGTTCAAGAAAAGAGTAAATTTAGTTGTTGGTAAACGATTGAATGGGACAAGTTATCCATAAGGCGGCATGTTGAGCCCTGATGGTGATAGAGTAAAGATCTCCGCCTCGTTGTCGGTAATGCCGATTGAATGTTCGAATTGTGCTGAGAGACTTTTGTCACGGGTTACAGCGGTCCATCCATCATTTAATATTTTAGTTTCGGCTCGCCCGGCGTTTATCATTGGTTCGATGGTGAAAATCATTCCCGGTTCTAGGGGCATCCCATGGCCCGGTTCGCCGTAATGAAGAATCGTGGGAGCTGTATGAAATACCTGACCAAGTCCGTGGCCGGTAAAGTCGCGCACGACCGAATAGCGGCATGACTCTGCATATGTTTGTATGGCATGACCAATGTCACCGAGTGTGTTACCTGGCTTTGCTGCTCCAATACCACGCATTAAACAATCATAAGTGACTTCAGTTAGTCGTTGTGCCTTTATGGGTGGAGTGCCAACATAAAACATGCGTGATGTGTCACCGTACCAGCCACCAAGAATAACTGTGACATCAATATTTAAAATATCACCATCCCGCAGTGTTTTTTGTCCGGGAATGCCATGGCACACAACATGATTTAGGGAGATACACGTGGACTTTGGAAACCCCCGATAATTTAGTGGTGCAGGAATTGCGTCATGCGACAGTATGAAATCATGGCAAAGAAGATTTAAATGCTCGGTGGTAACACCGGCAGCCACATGCGGCGTGATCATGTCCAAAACTGTAGCGGCCAGATGGCCGGCCTTGCGCATGCCAGCAAACCCTTCGGCACCATGTCTAATCACTGTCTCGCTGCGCATTATTATCTCGTCTGGGATTATAAAAACCAATTGACCAAAGGTGAGCGTGGATCTCCTCTGCGGTTGGAATAGCATATTTTGCTATTTGGAAAATCACAAACTCTAAATAATTGGGTCAACGAGTAATCTGGTCTATCAGCTATTTGACAGTTGAGGTATAATTAAGCTAAGTGCTGACCAAATTCTCGCCGTCTAATCAAGGTTATCAGACATGTCTTTAAATGCTAAGT
>MDTD01016692.1_pt1 | contig 16361 bp, 10 predicted proteins | sample 811221 | NCBI WGS metagenome assembly MDTD01 (sample SAMN05326646, study PRJNA326480) | marine metagenome | isolation source: seawater | place: Pacific Ocean: South West | collected 2011 | reverse complement strand
CGATATAACTGGCACCACCCGATCCGTTGGTCTGTGCAGCGGAAATGGCGACGGTATTGCCCTCTACGATTGGACCTGCTGTATTGATGCGGTTATCACCCACAAAAATCAAGGCTTCCCTTCTGGCGTCCCTCGTGAAGGCCAGGCTGTTGTCTTCGATGATGACCTGACCGGTATTGTTGCTGGCGGTTTTGATACAGACATTCTCGAATTCATTATCCCGAATGATCAGCCTGCTTACATCTCTGGCATCAATGAATCCAGAACCGGTGGTACCTTCCCAGATAAAGGTATTCCTGGTCACCAGGGATTCATCTTCTCCGTCCGATGGCGTGTGCACACCGGTATTCAGAAAGAATGTCTCATTGTTAGCCGGATCCCACTTGGTCCCCAGATTGAATTCGTCATTGATGTCTTCAATGGAGCCATCCTCGATACAGGTATTATCGCTGAAGGTGTTTTTGTAAGAGTCATAAAAGACAGAGAGCGATCCGTTTGCCGTATTCTCCACATCATTCAAAGCGGCAACACAATTGATGCAGCCTTCAAAGTCATAGCCCACATCTATGCAGCTTTCGATAACATTGTCGATCATGACGCTGTTTTCCCCGCAGATGAAATACATGGCATTGGGCTCCAGCAGGTCGTTGTGCTGAAAGATCACATCCCGGAGTCTGCGATAGTGCTGGAGTTCGCCCCCATTGGTCATCTGGGCGTTACCTCCCCAGCCGGACATGGCTCCTCTGGTGGAGACATTCCCAGATGCACGCACTCCAGCAACAAATTCCACCCGCAACATCTGGGTTAGTACTTTGTAACCATCGCTGCAGATGGGCATGAACAGGGTGTTGTTGTTGAAAACGATATTCTGATTCAAATCGGCCACCGTATCCCCGAAGCCAGCCGTATTGGCCGGGTCAATATCGGGGTCGGAGTTTGCGGTCACACTGGCATTGTAATTGCCATATATTCTGCGGGCATGAGTGATGTAGACCCCCCCGACATTTTCAAAATGGCAGCCTTCCACTTTGACGTTTCTGACATTGTAACCGCGATAACCCACCCAGTTGACGAAGATGGTACCGCCACCCGTTCTTGCATCGGGCAATTCAAACCAGAGGTCACGGAGCTGGATGTCTGACACGAAGGTATTGAATTTGCTGGAGGTGCTGCAGTGCTCGGTGGTTTCAAAGGCGGCACGGGTATTCCAGGAAACCAGAATTCTGGAGCTGCTTCCCTCTCCATATATGGCTGTCCCTCCTGGAACCTGAACAGAAGAAGTGAAATAATACTGCCCGGCTGGCACATAGATGTTCTGGTTTGTCTGCTGCGATTCTGCGACCGCAAGATCAAAGTACGGTGCATCATCAGCCGAACCGTTTCCGTAGGCCCCGAACCATTTTACATTGATCGCTTCATCCAAGCTGGCTAAGTTTGCATACAGGTTGTTGTTCAGCCTGATGCCGGTACCAGCGTTCGAAGCTGAGATGATTCGGCGATGGGCTCCGCTATCACCAGCAGCATGATAACCCGCAAGATCGACAATATCATTTACCGCCAGACTGGTGTCGGCAATCATGTCTGCCACGTCATCATGAAGGGTGGTGTCACCTTTGATGGTGAAATCGCCTCCGGTAAAGGCTGCATCCCGCTCGGCCCAACTGGTGGCAGTGGCATAGATATACCACTCATACACATCATTCACTGAAGCAGTGGCGGGGACAGTCCACTGGACGTTATCAACAGATCCCGGCCCGGCATTGACCGTGGCGACGGTAATAACGGAGGAATAGGTGCCACTCGGTACCTTTCTCGCTTTGGCATAGATCGTGGTGCTGTTTTTGGGAACGTTGTACTTCACCTTCATACGAATGATGTCCCCGGCAGTCGCGACGGCCTGGCTGATGATGCTGACTTCAGCTTTAACCGTGAAACTGCCCCCCGTCGTGGCGGCATAGCGCTGGGACCAGTAGGAAGGGGTCATGTAGACATACCATTGGTACTCGGCACCAGCGATAAGATCTGAAGGCAGCGTCCAGTCAAAGGCAAGAGTTCCAGAACCGGCATCGACGACTCCAACACAGAAATCGGTCGTAATAACACCACCGGTCGCTTTCAGGACTTTGGCTTTGATGATGGTGTCATCATTCAGTGCGGTGTAACTGATGGTAAAGGTTCTGGTCTCGCCAGCATAAACTTCACCTGGACTGCTGATGCTTACACTGTCGGCTGAAGCTGTGGTCAGAGTGAGGTATGTGGTCGCGAGGACCAGAATTAGGGCCCGAAATGGACATGTATGCATGGGATACATATTGCTGCTTCCTTACCTGTGGTTGTGGGGGTGACGAGTAGACAAACTGATGGCTGAGACAGTCGGGTCAGATCACATAATAACTCCTTATAATTCAATGGTTTTTATCACAACTCTGTTATTGTAATATTCAGGGAGACATCATGTCTTCCTTCAGCGCCTTATGGGGTCAGTGAGTGGGAGATCATGGGGTGAGAATACCGCTGGCTTTGAGGTCCTCCAGATTTTTGCGGATGATGGTCTGTTCTTCCTGACGGAAGCGATGAAGGGGATCGGCCATGTAGTCATCACAAATGTCGGAAAGGGCTAGGGCACACTTCAGACCTTTGATGATGGCTGAACCATATTTGCCGACCCTGTAGATGGCATCGCCGAGTTTGAGGATCTGCCGCTGCAAAGCGAGGGCACGATCATAGTCATGCGCCAGGACTGCTTCGTAGGTCTTAACGAAGAGCGAAGGGACAAGGTTGGCACCGCCGTGGACACCGCCATTGCCGCCCTGCATGACGGATTCGCAGAGAAGTTCCTCAGGGCCGATAAGGGTGAACCAGCCCGGACGCCTTTCGGTCAGCTTAAGCAGCTTCTGGTAATACATCATGCTGCATGAGCTGTCCTTGATGCCAATGATGTTTGGCTGATCCATAAGGGTGCGCACCATGTCGACACTCATCTGGACCTTGGTCAGGCCTGGCATGTTGTAGAGGATGAGCGGCAAAGGAAGTTCCTGGTTGAGATGAAGGTAGTATTCCTGGAGTTCCGGTGGTTCGGTGGGGAAATAATATGGCGGCGCCGCAACCACGGCATCAGCCCCCTGGTCAGCAGCGTACTTGGCAAGGTGCAGGGATTCGGCAATGGCAGTATCAGTGATGCCAACCACCACCGGAACCCGACCGTTGACAAGCTGACAGGTAGCCCGAATCATGTCCCGACGAGCCTCATAACTGAGACTGGGTGCTTCTCCTGTCGAGCCAAGAGCGAATATGCCATGCACCCCACCGGCAAGCATGTGTTCAATGAGACGCTCCAGACCTTCGCGGTCTACAGCATCCCGAGCGTGCAGGGGAGTGACAATGGGGGGGACAATGCCCTGGAGTTTCATGAGCATACCTCGTGAGTGGTTGTTGGGATCTGGTGGGCATTGAGGATGTTTTGCAGGTGATTTTTGACGGCTTGCAGCTCCGGATCGCTGGCGCGGTTAGTCAGTTCCTGGGGGTCCTGCCGCATGTCAAAAAGCTGGTATTCAGGGGTTTCGGTATCGGTGCCGAAGACGTTGAGCTTGTAATGTTGATCACGCACCATGGCGGCATGAATGGGGGGATCAAAGTAGGTGCGTTGCACACAGATGCCGGTATTGGGGTAATGGCAGATGGCCCATTGGCGCTGGTCCTTTTCCTCCAGCAGATCGTGGGCATCAGGCATGAGGTGATGAAGTTGTTCGCGTGGCATGCCGGCGGCACGCAGCAGCGTAGCGGCAAGATCATGGGGTTGGCTGAGATCGCTGCGGACCTGACCTGATTGCAACTTTTGTGGCCAACGGATAAGCAGCGGCACCCGGGTGCAGGGATCGTAAAAGAAGGCGCCTTTGACCAATAGTTGATGGTCGCCCAGCATGTCGCCGTGATCACTGACGAAAACCACCAGAGTATCCTCGGCGATGGCTTGTGCTTCTAGTTCTGCAAGTACGCGCCCGACCTGTTCGTCGATCAGGGCTACAGAACCATGATAGCCTCGACGCATGGCTATGATGTCTTCCTGACTGTAACCGGTAAAGGGTCCCATGTAGGAACCTTCATGTTCGCGTCGTATGGCTTCAGGCAGGGAGTCGACCGGCTCATCTGCGGCCTGAGGCGATGGAATCCGGTTCAGGTCTACTTTTCGAAGATAGGGTTCGGGGCAGTCATGATAGGGATTGTGCGGATCAAAGACACTCATCATGCAGAAAAATGGCTTATCAGCGGGGCGTTGCCGAATGACGTCAATGGTCTGTTCAGCGGCCCAGGTGGTCATGTGAAGATCGGCAGGTGCGGGGACCTGCCAGCCATCCTGGCGCAGTTTTTCCAGATAAGCAGGATCGCGCTCTGCCAGCCATAGGGCATAGGCGTTGAAAGGGGAATCCAGAGCAAGCGTGGGATCATGACACCAGAAATAATCGTCAAACCCGTCATTAGGATGGCGAAAGATGGCTTCATGATGGTAGTCACTGACATGCAGCTTGCCGACCAGAGCGGTGTAGTAGCCCAAATCCTGCAGGTGCTTCGGGAAGAGGGTGAAGGTATCATCCAGCCTGCCGTAAAGTTGATGCACCTGGTGTTCGGGAAGGGTCAGACCGGTCATGAGACTGGCGCGGGAGGGGGTGCAGATAGTATTGTTGACGTAGCAATACTCAAAGCGAATGCCATCGGCAGCCAGGGCATCCAGATTCGGGGTATGGGCAAAAGTCGCACCATAGCAACCCAGAGAGTCGAAACGCTGCTGGTCGGTCATGATGAGTAGAATGTTGGGTGGATTCATACAGGTCCAAATACGAGCTGGGGATTAGCGATAATTCAAAATCTAAAAATAAGATCTTATAGGGTTATCGTTAATCTATATCTGCTTTGCAAGAGCGACAGCTATATTTAGCCAGTGATTTCTGATTTTTCTTTCAATTGCTCTTGCTTTTGAAATTCACAATACTTATAATGGCAGCATCAACCTTAACGTTAACTCTAATCCGCATTTTGCTTTTGGTCAGTTCATGCTTAAAGTTAGAACCATGAAAACGGATACCACACCTCAGCCCGGCTCACGGGTCACGATAGCAGACATTGCCCAGGTGTTTGGTGTCTCTGCGATGACGGTGAGTAAGGCCTTGAATCGCAAACCCGGTGTTTCTCCTCAAAAAGCAGATGCCATCATTTCCTACGCCAAGCGATTGGGCTACAGACCTTCTCAGGCCGCTCGCTCGTTGCTGAAGGGCAGGACGAATACGGTGGGAATCTGCATCCGCGAGAGTGATCGCCCCAAACCCTGGGGATATCCGTGGGTTTATAATCTGATCCGCGAAATCGGCATGGCGTTGAAACCACATGGGATGTATGCGACCACCAGCATTTCACCAGGCATGAAGGAAACGCGGCATGCCATCGAGCGTTTTCTGGAAACCGGTGTGGAATCGGTCATTATCGGTCCATTGGGCGAACTGGAGCAGTATCATGCACTTGCTGATCTGCTGCAGCATTGTCCGCATGTCCTGGCTTTCGATGCCATCGACGATCTGCCGATCGACCACGTCAAGTGGAATACCTATCTGGGTGGCCAGATGATCGCAGGTCATTTCAACGATCTCGGGCACCGTCGGTTGATGGTACTGGGGGCCAGCGAACGTGAACTTCGCGATCATGGCCTGCGGGTACAGCTCAATGGCATGCGAGATGCGGCACGCATCCTTAATCTGGAGCTCAGAGAGGAAGATATCGTGCAACTGTCAAGCCTAGATGACACGGTGGCTATTCTGAAAGAAAAATTGTCACAAAATGACGCACCTACAGCGGTCTTCTGTCATAATGACTGGGTTGCCATGCACGCCATCCAGGCATTGACCAGTATCGGCATCCGGGTTCCGGAGGATGTGTCCATTACCGGATTCGATAATCTGCCGGTTGCGGCTCTCACAACCCCGGCTGTCACCAGCGTGGGTTATGACATCCAGGCGTATGCCCAGAAAATCTGCGAAATTGTCACTCAGAGAATCTCATCGCGCTTCGACCCCAAACCCCATGAAGAGAGTTTGCCAACCATGCTCAGATGGCAACTCGAACCCCAACTCATTGTCCGTCAATCCACATCGTCACCAAGGAGCCAGTCATGAATTCGTACTTCCCCCAACATCTCAGGTCCAGGTTCTTTACCCTCATTGAACTACTGGTAGTTATAGCGATCATTGCCATTATAGCCTCGATGCTTTTACCTGCCCTTTCCAAAGCAAAAGAATCAGCACGCACCACCCAATGCATGGGGCAACTCAAGCAACTGGGCACCGGCATGATTCTGTACAGCACTGAATTCGATGACTATCTGCCACCGAATGTTAATAACGATAACTGGGGCGGAAATGCCGTCATCTTCGGAACCACCGCGACGACCAGAACCTGGTGGCAGGCTCTCTATTACCATAGCTACATCAGCTCAGCCAAGGTCTACAATGATCCGGTTGCAGATCAACGCTTCTATCTGGACAACAGCTCCACGCCTGAAAATTACAATGTCTCCTACGGCCTTTCCGGCTACGGCGAATCGGGGGACTCAGGCATGCTGCGCGCCACCGCTTTTACGGAAGCAGACCGGTCAATCGGACTGGTCGAAGATACCGTAGCAGGCAAGTTCAGAGGTCCTAAACCTCTGCGTAAAACGTGGGGGTACAACCGCCCGGAAGCTGCCGGTTCCTATCTATCCTTAGGCTATCTGCCGCCTCACGGATTTTCGTTCAACATCCAGCTTTATGATGGCCACGTGGAACGCATTACAATTTACGAACTGGCCAATCAGGCTCCAGTCTCCATCACCATGGGTGGAGTCAAGGATTATTTCTCCAACTACAGCCAGAGAGTCAGCGGCTCCTACGTCTTTCAGAAACCCGCTGGCTACCGATAAAAACACACGACTTCTCGCCGCACAATTTCCCGCTCACATTCTTTACAACCCAGCTACGATCTAAAAAGGATACACATGAATCTTGTTGAACTGCGTCATCAGCCTGAACAAACCGAGCTCTACCTCGGCAGTCCAAGCATCGTTAAGCTTGATGACGGCACCCTGGTTGCCAGCCACGACTACTTCGGCTATAACGCTCAGGATAATGTCGAAAGCTCACGACTGGCAATCTCCAGCATCTATCATTCCTATGATGAAGGTCGCTCATGGACCAATACTCTGCATCTGATCGGCGCCTACTGGGGAAACCTGTTTCTGCACCGTGGTGCTCTCTATCTGATGGGCACCGACCGCAGGCATGGCAATATCATCATCCGCAAAAGTGACGATGGCGGTTATCGCTGGACGACCCCGGACACACCGGAAAATGGCCTGCTTTTTGAGTGTGGGCCGGGAGAAAAGGCTCCTAATTACCATTGCGCACCGGTCCCTGTATGCTGCCACAACGGGCGGATCTATCGCGCTTATGAAGACAACACGACAGCCCACTGGCCCAGGGGTTTTCATGCGATGGTCATTTCGGCATCGGAAGATGCGGATCTGATGAAGGCGTCGAGTTGGACGATGAGCAACCGGCTGCCGTTTGATGCCTCAAAAGTGCCGTCTGACTGGGGTGATCATGGTCCTGGTTTCCTGGAGGGCAATATCATTGCCGACCCAGATGGACAGCTCTGGGACATCATGCGCATCAGCACGGAACCGCATTCTGACTATGCGGCCATGGTCAAGGTTTCCCCAGACGGCAAAGAGGTGCACCTTGATTATGAAAAGGATATCATCAAGCTGCCGGGTGGCACCCATAAGTTTGTCATTCGGCGCGATCCGGTGAGTCAGCTCTATGTTAATCTGAGCAATAATAATACGGTTCCCGGATCTGCCAGCCAGCGGAATGTACTGTCAATGTCGATCTCTAAGGATCTGCGCAACTGGCGTGTGGTCAAGACCATTGTCAAGGATGATTCCGGCCTGCGTGAAAAAGACTCCATCCGGTTGACCGGTTTCCAATACCCGGACTGGCAGTTCGATGGTGACGATCTGATTATTCTGGCGCGGACATCCTATCGCGGTGCGCGGACGTTCCATGATTCCAATCGGATCACCTTCCATCGTCTGGAAAACTTCCGCCAGTACTTTGTCAGCCTGGGCTAATCACCACCTGTTTTTCCAAATCCCCCACATTTCCATACCAGGGTCAATTCCGCCCCTGGCGATCCGTCACAGAAGGTTATTTTCATCATGCGAACTTTGCTTATATGTATGATTCTCGGACTCCAACTCTGCGCTCAGAAAGAGATTCAGCCGCAGGTTTATCTCACCATCAAAGGATTCAATGAGAGCTCAATGGTCTTTCTGGAAGAAGGTCCAGTCGATGGCGTCAATCTTTTTCATCCCGGCTGGCTTCAGGGAGACAAGCGGCAGGCTCTGCTCTCGGTTACCAGTGTCGATCTGACAACGGAATGGCGGGCATTTTCATTGACGTTCACGCCTAAAAGCTCCGGCACGATTGATCTGGTGCTGGGAGGCAGAATTCAAAAATTGCTGAATGGTGACCGGGCCGAGATCTTTACGGTCTATGATCAATTTGAGATCACTGGCAGCGACCTGAAAAATCCTGATTTTGAACAAACCGATGATGTCGGGGGTTTCATTGGATGGGCTTCTCAATGGGGAGCCCAACCATTGAAAACAGACCTTGGAGAGTCTGCGAAAGTCTGGATCGGCAACGATCTTACCCAGTCCATGAAAGTGACAGCCAATACCCCGGTAACAATCCGTTTCAAGGCAAAAGCGTTTGCACCGTATGTGGTGCCTGAGCCGAAACCGGAAACCCCGGACCTGAGTCGTCGTCAGGCGGTTGATGCGCTTGAGGGCATGTTTCCCCCAAGATGGTATCCGCTACGGAGCGCTAAAGAAGTAAAAGATGAAAATGCCCGTCTGAATAAAGCAGAAACCACAGAGGATATCATCCTGAGCGGAACCACAGAAGGCATTCCTGATATCAGTGCAGCTCTCCAGAATCGTCTGGATGCAGGGGAAAAAGAGATCGTACTGGATAATGGCATCTTTGTGTTGAGCACCCTGACCATCCCCGGGGGAGTCAGCATTCGAGGTTCTCAGAATACGACCCTGATTATGACCAGCACAAATGAAACCTTTTCACCTGTTGTTGAGCTTAAAGGAAGCGATATCGCCCTGGCCAATCTGAAAATCACGGTCTCCGATGCCTTGTTGAAAATCCTGCTCGATGGGAAGAGTGAAAGCACCCTCATGGTCGGTGAAGGCATTTCGAATATCGTGGTCGATGGTATTCAATTTTCACTGACAGACAACCAGTACATCGCACAACGTCTTTCCCGCCAGCGTCCCGGTACCCGTTCGCTGATGGGAAAACGGTGGATGCTGCTGTTGTTGTCGCAATCAGCAGATATTGAAGTCCGAAACTGTCGGTTCGAAAACTTCTCCCTCGGAGTGAGAACCGTTCATTCCAATCGGGTCAGCTTCCACGACAATGTAGGAATCAATGGCCAGCACAATATGATGAGCTTCTACCACGGAGGCGAATACATCCGTTTCTATAATAACTGGGCCAGTCATGTCAAACACCCGCTGGTCTGGGATGGTGGAGACTGTGCACCGCAACATGAATATCTTGTCCCCAATCTGCCACGGGATGTCATCCGCAATATGGAACCCTCTGACCCGGATTACGCGGTACATATGACAGGGACCTATGAGGTCTACTGCTACAACAACTATGGCGAATATGGCAAAACGCTGGTCTGGGGTCGCAAAGGTCGCAGGATTATCATCACCGGCAACTCGTCACGCTATCAATATGACATGGCCTACGACGCTGAAGGCTGTGAAGAAGTAATCGTATCAAACAATATCGCGACCAACTCCAAAGCGGCTGGGATCGGATGCTTTTATCACAACGATAAGACGGTCATTACCGGTAATCTGGTGGCCATCCATGATGAAGGCGATGACATCTACAAGGGTCAGTTCGTGCGTATGCACTCAGCATTTGGATCGCAGTCGGGCAAAACCATCATTTCAGGCAATCTCTTTGTCAGTCACCTGAAGGAGCCACGCTTCATCAAGGTGGATGAATGCCGAAATCTGGTGATTACGGGGAATGAATTCGTCAACGGAGGTATCCTGACCAATCCCTATGGAGGAGGTAAACTGACGGTCACGAATAACACTTTCATCAATCAGCTCCCTGATTCGCCTTCGCTGATCATCATCAATAAGATCATCAAGGAATTCACCTTCAGCGGCAATACGCTGATCAACGAAGTCAGCGCATCCGACAGCACAAATCCAACCGTGGAAATCAACTTTGAGGTGACCCCAAAACTGGCTTCTGAAAAGCCTGGCGTTATCGAAAATGATGTCTTTCGTCAACTCGATAACAACAGTTTCCGCGGCTGGTCGGTCCCCGTTGCTTTTACCCATGTACCTGAGGGTGATTTTGACGCCCGGATCATAATGGTCAATAACCTGTATGAGGGTGATATTCATCTGCCAGCGAACCTGACACGGTTGAAGAACCAGAATAACATCGACCTGGATTGACCATGCCACAGCGACCCAATGTCATTCTGATCATGGCCGATGATATGGGCTATGGCGATATTGCCACGGTCAATGGCGGCATCAATACTACACCGGCTCTGGATGACCTTTATCACCGGTCCCTGCGTTGCTCACAGGGGTATGCAGCAAGCTGCGTCTGCGCCCCGTCAAGGGCCGGCTTTCTTACTGGCCGATACCCACATCGTACCGGTTGCACCTGCCTGAATGATATCCACCTGCTCAATCAGATCGCCCTGGAAGAACAAACCATTGCGGATGTGTTTGCGCAGGGAGGATATCATACCGGACTGATCGGCAAATGGCATTGTGGTCATAATGGCAACTACCGTCCTGAACACAGGGGATTCCAGCACGTCGAAACCTACCATCCGCAAACACAGGATTACTGGAACTGGACAATCGACGAAAACGGTTCCCCGCGGCAGGCACAGGGTGAGTATCTGACGGACTACCTGACCGACTGCACCCTGCGATATATCCGACAGCATCAGCACGAACCGTTCTTCCTGCATCTGGCGTACTATGCTCCGCATCGACCGTTGCAGGCAACGGAGGAAACACTGGCCCATTATCTGGATCGGGATGAGCTGACAGAAGGACAGAAACGGGTTTACGCCATGATCGAATCCATGGATCATGGCATCGGACAGATCATGAATCTGCTGGAGGAGCTCGATCTTGACCGCAATACCATTGTCATTTTCACCAGTGACAACGGGCCTGATGATTATTCACAGAATGACCTGTCTCCATCCCGGTCCAATATGGGTCTGCGCGGCTGCAAGTATTCGGTTCATGATGGAGGCATCCGGGTCCCCATGCTGGTGCACTGGCCAGACGGGATGCTGACTGATCGGACAACCGAGACGCTGTTTCATTTTGTCGACTTCATCCCGACGCTCAGCGCGGCCTGCGGGATTCCCCTACCCCGGACCTTACCGTTGGATGGCGAGAATCGTCTGCCAGTCTGGCAGGGAGAAGAACACAAGGTGCAGCCGGTTCGATTCTGGCAATGGAACCGGCACTACCCTTACCCGCAATGCAATGCGGCGATGCGTGACGGTGACTGGAAACTGCTTTACCCCAAACTGAACGGCTACAACAAGATGACCCAGGAAAATATTGAGATGATCCTGGGCAAAATTCCGTTCGAGTCAAGTCGCCCGTATCCCCTTGAGCTTGGGCCACCGACTTCGCCGATGCTCTTTAACCTGGCGAATGATCCGCACGAGCAACACGATCTGGCGGCGTCCCATACTGAGCGCGTCGATCGCATGACGGTCGCCATGGAAAACTGGTATGAGGATGTAATCGCCGATTTCAGCCAAGCGCTCGACACGCGATTTGCCTAAAGGGAGGAAATGATCATGCGACCCATTCATCTGTTGAAAGGTATTGTCTGTCTGGTTCTGTTTCTGCTGAGCTTTACTCAGGAAGCAGTTGCGTTAGACCTGCCGCAAATATTCGCCTCGCACATGGTCCTGCAACGGGATATCCCTGTTACGGTGTGGGGCAATGCCCAGCCAGACAGCACGGTCTTTGTTGAGATGGCTGATCAACGTGCGGTTACCATCGCAGACAGCACCGGACACTGGCAGGCCTGGCTGAAGCCGATGCCGGCCAATGCAGCAGGCCAGAAAATGATGGTCACTGGCGATGGCACGCAGATTGTTTACGAGGATATCCTCATCGGTGATGTCTGGCTATGCAGTGGTCAGTCCAACATGGAATGGCCGGTCCGTGGCATGAATGAAGCAGAGCAGGCGATGGAACAGGCCTACGACCCAAGCCTGCGCCTCTGCCTGATAAGACGAAATTTTGCATCTGAACCTCAGACTGATACGTGGACACGCTGGTCAATCTGCGACAGCAAATCGGTTTCCGGTTTCACTGCCGTGGGCTATTGCTTTGGTAAGTACCTTCGGGATAATCTGAATATTCCGATTGGTCTTATCCATGCTGCCTGGGGAGGCACCCCCTGCGAGGCCTGGACGTCATCACAAGCCATTGACGGCAATCCCAGACTGCTGTCGATTCGTGAGCTTTGGGAAAGGCAGGTTGCAGACTATCCGACCCGTCTGGCAAACTGGGAAACCGCTACCGAAGCCATTCGTCAAAAGCAGCAACAATGGCTCGAAAACAACCCCGACAAGACCCGGAAACAGGCCCAACAAGTGCATCGCCTGCCGCGCAAACCCTTTCCTCCTGATGCAACTCCGTTTGCACCTTCGGTTCTCTGCAACGGCATGATTGCCCCTATCTCGCCATATACCATCAAGGGGGCAATCTGGTACCAGGGAGAAGCCAATGCTGGCAGACCCGATGAATATCGTTCGTTGCTGCCGACAATGATCAAGGACTGGAGAACGCGTTGGGCACCGACACCAATGCCATTCGGGATCGTGCAACTGGCCAATTTCCGCAAACCGTTGGATGCCAGTCAACCACCGGTGGACAGCGGCTGGCCCCATTTGCGAGATGCACAACGTCATACCGTCCTATCCCTGCCGCAGATGGGTCTGGCAACTATCATCGATATTGGTGATGCCAACACTATTCATCCACGCAATAAGCAGGATGTCGGCGAGCGCCTGGGGCTGTGGGCACTGCACGACATCTATGGTCAGGACGTGGCCTTCACCGGTCCGGTATTCGAGACTGCCGAAGTGGCACAAGGGCGCATGCGACTCACCTTTTCGCAGGTTGGCGAAGGGCTGAGAACGATAGATGGCAAAGCGGTGGGTGGATTTATTCTGACAGGAGAAGATCGGTCCTGGCATTGGGCTCAAGCACGCATTGTTGACTCCAACCAAGTCGAAGTCTGGTGTGAGGACGTTCCCGACCCCATCGCGGTCCGGTATGCCTGGGCAGATAACCCCGTTCAGGCCAACCTGACCAACGACAGCAGCTTACCGGCTTCGCCATTCCGCAGTGATGACTGGCCGTTCGGCCACTAACAGGAAAGCTGGACCAGTTGATCTTTTCCGGCAGAGCAAGGGAGTGAGAGACGGTGATCTGGCTGCATGATCAGGGCAGAACCCAACAGACAAGCCAGATGTGAAATGCAGATCGATCAATATGCGGTATAGGGATCTTTATATTTAAGCGCACCGAAATGGAAATTGCCTCCTGATACGGCATAAATGGGGACCATGGCACCATTGTACCATTCCACATGACCATCGCCAAGCAGGATATTTACGGCTTTGGTAGCTCCACCACCATAAGTCGTAAAGGAAGGATTATTATTGAAAAACTGAGTCCTTGCCCCCCCGATGTTATGGTTGGAGCGCAAGGAGCCAGTGCCATTGTAGCGGTAATTCAGATCCTGCATGAGCATGGTCTGGTCGTTGAGATGCGTTGTTTTCGTCTGGCAAATCATACCTTTGCTGTTCGTCAGAGAAGGATAATACTCCAGGTTCATGCGCAACGATGGAGTACGGGTATTGGTCGGATCATCAAGCGGTTTGATCTGTCCAACAATCGCGCACTGCCAAACTTTGAACGAGCCAATATAAGGTGCGAAGTTTGAAACCAGATCTAATCCCTGAGCAGGATAATAATAAGCCGAGGGGTCAATCGTCGTCTGCTTGGGAATATTATCCTCATTGTCATCCGCATAAAGCATGACTGCCATACCACATTGTTTGAAGTTTGCAGCACAGGTAATTTCTTTCGCCTTCTCTCTGGCCTTGGATAGTGTCGGCAACAAAAGAGATGCCAGTATTGCTATAATGGCGACTACAACTAACAGTTCGATTAGCGTAAAGCCTGCGTGTCCGGGTTTGTTTACTGATTGTTTCATGTGTGAACTCCATATTGGTTAATGCCTGAAGTGGACTTGTTCAGTATATGACCATTCGGTTTGGTTTGGTATGGAAAGGCATCTATGATTTTAATCAAAAAGTTTACGTTTTTTCTGGAGCAGCTGGTCAGAAAGTGACAATCATCGATATTCAGATAGAAAGCGATCATCAACTTTCGAACATCATTCGAGTGATTCCATACAGGAGAACAGAAGCCCATGCCTGATTTGGACCTTCCTATCTATCGTGACCTTTTTCATCTGACAAATGAACTCTACTGGTGCTACGACGACGCAGAGAACCTGCTGCTTGAACCAGCAAGAAGAGAAACCCACGATGAGTATCCCATTTCCATCTGGATTGTGAAGCAAGGCAAAGCGGAAGTCTCATATGAGGATGGCAAATGGTTTGCAGCCCTTGCGGGGCAGTGTGGATTCATCCGTGCTGGATTGCGCAGGCAACGGTTTACACCAGACACCCAACTGATCTCAATAGCGTTTGATGCCCGATGGTTTGATGGTACACATCTGTTTTCCAAAGGGTTGCCGGTGGCCATTGATCTGGATAAATGTCAACCACTGGCTACCGAATTCATGACGCTCTGCCAGGTGGTCCGCACGGTGTTGAAAAATGACTGGGATCTCCGCCGGCAGCAGATTCCAATAGATGGGTTCTTTGAGATCCAGAGCCATTTTCACCGGTATCTGAAAGTGCTGATTTCATGTCTAAAGCAGGTCGGGGTTGAGCCACAGATGTGCATGCAGGCAGACCACCGAGTACAGAAAGCTGCACAGATCGTAAAAAACAACCTGCCCGGACCGCCACTGACAGTTGATGATGTTTCACGCAGGGTAGGAATTAGCCACGCACAACTGAGCCGTCTGTTTCAGGAGTCCTATGGCATGACCATAAGCAGATTTCAGAGAAAGGTACGAATGGATTATGCACAGAAATATCTGCGACAACAAGACGTGCAGATCAGCGATATTGCCGTAGACCTTGGTTTTTCACATCTGGCAGCGTTCAGCAACTGGTTCCGTCGACAGTCTGGACAATCCCCAAGGGACTATCGCAAGCAAATCCTGAAGACGCATTATCGAGTGTGATGAAGACTACGCGATCAACGCAGAAAAGTCCGAAAGAAACCGGTCGGTCGGGGACTGAATGGAAGCTGGGTTAATCGATCTTTTCCGGCAGAGCAAGGGTAGGCGAGACGGTGATCTGGCTGGGATAATCGCCTTTGTCCAATTGCTGCTTCAGGAGATAGCTAGCCGCAGAAGCAAGGGCTGAAATACTGATCTTAACAGTCCAGATACCGGGAATGGTATGGCAACCATCACAGCCTACGACAATCACATCACGACCAGGTGCAATGTCGTTCATCCAGAGATATTGGGTAAGGTGCGAGGCAATAAGATCGTTGCAGCATACGACAGCGTCTACCGGCTGGTTCTGCACTTTGATATAGTCGATAATCTGAGCCGGGCTGGAGAAATATTTTGGATTCACGGCTTCTTTTTCAAAGCCTTCGTCTTCAAGCACGTTCAGCATATGGCAGAATTTCGACTGCAGGTTTACCGTCCAGTCAGCTTCGGTCCAGCCTAAAAAGACGAAATGATGCTTCTTAATGTCCAGCAGCCGGGTCGCCGTTTCGGTGTAAGCACGGCTGAAATCGATGGACACATCTGGAGCCAGATCCAGCATGGGTTTGCTGGCAGTAATGGTAACCAGAGCGCGCTCCTGCACTACTTCTTCGATGTGCTTTTTGCTGGGGGAAACCAGAATGGTGCCGCACGCACGGGAACTGCGGTTGACCTCGTTAACTTTATCAATGTTGTTGCAGATAATCGCTCCCAAGCCCTGTTCAAGCAGCAGTCCGGAGAGGGTCTGTGTAAAGTCACCAAAGAAAGGATTATCCAGGAGCTGAATACCAAGACTGACCAGATTGG
>MDTD01001136.1_pt1 | contig 16361 bp, 15 predicted proteins | sample 811221 | NCBI WGS metagenome assembly MDTD01 (sample SAMN05326646, study PRJNA326480) | marine metagenome | isolation source: seawater | place: Pacific Ocean: South West | collected 2011 | reverse complement strand
TTGTTTCAGATTACATTAAGTGGGCCAAAAAAAATTCCATACCAGTTGGACCAGGTAGAGGTTCTGGAGCAGGATCTTTAGTAGCTTATTGTTTAGATATCACCGATTTAGACCCTATAGAATTTGACTTAATCTTTGAGCGCTTTTTAAACCCAGATAGAATTTCGATGCCAGATTTTGACATAGATTTTTGTGAGGAAAAAAGAGATCTAGTATTTGAGTATTTAAAAAATAAATATAAAAATGGCGTTGCCCACATAATAACTTTTGGAAAATTAAAAGCTAGAATGGCATTAAGAGACGTAGGTAGAGTTTTAGGTCTTTCATATGGACATGTAGATAGAATTTGTAAAATGGTACCATTTGATCCCTCTAGACCTCTCACTCTTCAAGAGTCGATTGATAGAGAGCCAAGATTCAAAGAAGAAATTAGAAGTAATGTAAAAGTAAAAAAACTTTTAGACTTATCTTTAAAATTGGAAGGGCTTAATCGTAATATGGCCACACATGCAGCTGGAGTTGTTATAGCTGGAAATCAATTGGCTGAGCAATTCCCTTTATATATTGATCACAGTTCAAATTTAATTTTACCGTCAACTCAATACGATATGTATTCATCTGAAAATGCAGGTTTGGTTAAATTTGACTTACTTGGTCTAAAAACATTAACTGTAATTGATAAAACAATCAAAAGATTAAAACAAAAAAATATTAATTTAGATATTGGTAAGATAAACCACAATGATGAGAGAGTGTTCTCTTTACTTTCTACTGGAGAGACAACTGGACTGTTCCAACTCGAAAGCGCAGGCATGAGAGATGCAATAAGACAAATGAAACCAAATAAATTTGATGATATAATTGCTCTTGTAGCCTTGTACAGGCCTGGACCAATGAGCAACATTCCTGTTTATAATGATTGTAAAAATGGGGTCAAAGAGCCTGACTATATCCACCCCACACTTAAAGAAATATTAAAACCCACTTATGGAATAATTATTTATCAAGAGCAAGTGATGCAAATAGCACAAATATTAGCAGGTTTCACAGCAGGTGAGGCAGATATATTACGTCGAGCGATGGGAAAGAAAAAAAAGGCTGAGCTAGATAAACAAAAAGAAAGATTTGTTAATGGAGCTATTAAAAAAGGTATCACTAAAGATGTTGCAAATTTTGTTTTTACAAAGATCGAACCTTTTGCACAGTATGGATTTAACAAAAGCCATGCAGCAGCTTACGCTTTAATAGCTTATCAAACAGCATATTTAAAAACGTATTATAAAGAAGATTTTATTGCAGCTACGATGTCTACAGAGCTTACGAGTACTTCAAAATTAAGAGAATTTGTGGAAGAATTAAAAAAACTCAATATTAAAATAATTAATCCATCAATTAACCAGTCTTTTCCCGATTTTAGGTCAATAAATGGAAAAATCTTTTATGGTTTAGGAGCGATTAAGAATGTAGGTTTTGAAGCTATATCTAATATAGTAAAAGAAAGAGAGAAGAATGGAAAATTTAAATCTTTCAACGATTTTATCAATAGAGTGAACTCAAAGGACATAAACAAATTACAATTAGAGGGTTTAGTAAAAGCTGGAGTATTTGATGAATTTGAGAAAGATAGAAATAAAATCATGGTTTCAATCCCAAAAATTATCCAAAATATCAAGATTAAAAATGAAGAAAAAGAAAGCCAACAAAAAAATCTTTTTGATGAAAGTGAAAACAATAAAGAAAATTTCGAGTTTGAACCTTTTACGACTTGGAAGAAGAATGAACTCTTAGCAGAAGAATTCAAGTCGATAGGTTTTTATTTAACAGACCATCCTCTTAATGATTATGATGATATATTCAATCAACTGAATATTAAAACCTATAATGATTTTTATAACAACAATGAAAAAGAAGGATTAGTTGCTGGAACTATTATGTCAATACAGGAGAAAAAAAGTGCAAAAGGAACACCATATGCAATTGTAAAATTAAGTGACAAAAATTCAGAATTTGAACTTTTTTTATTTGCTGAGCTTCTTATTTCCAATAGAAGTATATTAAAAGAGTCAGAAACATTTGTTCTTACACTTCAAAAAGATAATAATATTGAGCCAAATACCAAAAAAAGAATAAATGTCAGAAAAATTCTCCATCTCGAGGATTTAATTAAAAACCCTTATAAAAAAGTCACAATTGAATTAAAAAATAACTTTAACTTAGCAGAATTAAAAAATATTCTTTCAGATAGAGGAGAAACTAAAATCAATATAGTTGTAAAAGATAAAAATAAGAAAGCTAATTATTCATTAGAAGAAAACAGAAAGTTTGATTTAAATCAATTAAAAGCGCTAAAAGCTAAGGATTATGTTGAAAAAATAACTGTTTAGATAGTTGATTTTTTAGCTTGATTGTATATATGTGTTAATAATTTCGCACACAGTTACAAGGGCATTGCCCTACCGGTCCAAAAATTTGGAATTACTGTGGTGGATTAACCGGGAAAATTATGAACGTACCAAAAGTAGATATAAAACAATTGTTAGAAGCTGGTGTGCATCTGGGTCACAAGACCTTAAGATGGAACCCAAAAATGAAAAAATATATTTTTGGAGAAAAGAATTCTATTCATATTATTGATCTAACACAAACTGTAGATTTTATTAAAAATGCCTTAGCTGTTGTTCATAAAACTATTTCAGAGGGTGGAAAAATATTACTTGTATCAACAAAAAAACAAGCTTCTGAGCAAATAAGTGACTTAGCTAAAGAGACCAATCAATACTATGTGAATTACAGATGGCTAGGTGGAATGTTAACAAATTGGAATACAATTCAGAATTCTATAAAGAGACTTAAGAAGTTAGAAGAACAGTTATCTAAAGAAAATCTTGGCTTTACAAAAAAAGAATTACTTAAATTTGGAAAAGAGAAAGAGAAATTACAAAGATCGCTAGGTGGAATTTCTGAGATGAAAAAAACACCAGATTTAATATTTATTATCGACACAAATATAGAGTCTTTAGCTGTCGCAGAAGCAAAAAAATTAAATATTCCAATAGTGGCTATTTTAGATACTAACTCAGATCCTACAGGTATAGACTATCCTATTCCAGGAAACGATGATGCCAGGAGGTCAATTAATTTGTATTGTGAGCTTTTAAAAAATACAATTAAAGATGCTGAAAAACTTATTGAAGTTCCAGAGGACGCAAAGAAAGTTGTAGAAAAAAAAAGTAATAAAGCTAAAGAAAAATAATTCTGAATTGAGATAAATGTCGGATAAAAATTTACTAGACAATATAAAAAAACTTAGAGAATTAACTGGAGTAGGATTTAAAGATTGCAAGCTCGCTTTAGATGAAAACAAAGGAAATATAGAAAAATCAATTGAGTTTTTAAGAAAAAAAGGGATAGCTAAAGCCTCAAAAAAAATGAGCAGAACAGCCTCAGAAGGTCTAGCTTTAGTTAAAGAAGATCAAGGAAAAATTTCATTAATTGAAATAAATAGTGAGACAGATTTCGTAGCTAAAAATCAAGATTTTATAAATTTTTGCAAAGAACTTTCTCAAATAAATTTTGATGTTAAAGGTGATATCAATAAATTAAATGAAAGCAAAATGCAAAATGGAGTTTTAGTAAAAGATAATTTAGTAAATTTGATTGCAAAAATTGGTGAAAAAATAACTATAAGAAGATCTAATTTTTTTGATAATTCTAAAGGTACAAATTTTTATTATGTTCATTCTGCTATAGAAAATGGAATAGGAAAAATAATTTCTGTAGTAAAATTAGCGGGAATTGATAAAGAAAATAATAAAACTTTAGGTACTAAAGTTGCAATGCATATTGCTGCTTCTAATCCATTAGCAATAAACAAAGAAGATATAGATAAAACAATTATAGACAAGGAACTAGAAATTATTACAGCTGAGATAACTAATTCTGGTAAACCAAAAGAAATGGTAGAAAAAATTTCAAAAGGAAAAATTACAAAATTTTTAGACGATAACTCACTTTTAAACCAAATTTGGATTATGGATCCCAAGAAAAAAGTTTCAGATATTCTTAATGAAAATTCATCAGATAAACCGATTAAAATTTTAGAATTTATAAGATATAAGGTTGGTGAAGGAGTTTAAAAGTGAGCAATGAATTTAATGAAACTAATTATTCATCAAAAATGGATAAGAGTATTCAGTCACTAAAAAAAGATATTTCTACTTTAAGAACCGGAAGAGCTAATACTAATATGTTAGACACTATTAAAGTTGATGTGTATGGACAATTGATGCCTATAAATCAACTTGCGACTGTAAGCGTTCCTGAAGCTAGATTAATTTCAATACAAGTCTGGGATAAAAGTAATACAAATTTAATTGAAAGCTCAATTCAGAAATCAGAGCTTGGGATTAATCCTCAGATTGATGGACAAATGATAAGATTAAGAATTCCTGATTTAACTGAAGAAAGAAGAAAAGATTTAATCAAAATTTTAAAAAATATGGGAGAAAAAAGTAAAATAGCAGTAAGAAATATTAGAAGAGAAGCAAACGAGGAATTAAAAAAAAAACTAAAAGAAAAAAACATTTCTGAAGATGATAATAAAAATTTTGAAAAAAATATTCAAAAACTCACCGACACAAATATAGAGAATATTGAAAAAATATTATCTGAAAAAGAAAAAGAGATAAGTCAAATATGAACCCTTTGAACCATGTGGCTTTTATCATGGATGGTAATGGAAGATGGGGAAAAAAAAAAAATAAAGGAAGAAATTACGGTCACATAAAAGGAGTTGAGACTCTAAAAAAAATAGTTAAATCCTCAATAAAACTTAAAGTACCAATAGTTACATTTTATGTTTTTTCATCAGAAAATTGGAAACGTCCAAAAAAGGAAGTAGGTTTTTTGTTTAATCTAATAAAAAATTACTTTTCAAAAGAAATTGAAAACGTAAAAAATCAGGGAATCAAAATTAATATATTTGGTGAATTAGATGAGTTAAGCTCAGATTTAAGAGTTTTACTTAAAAAATCAATGGACCTAACAAAAAATAACAAAAAAATTATTGTTAATTTGGCCATAAATTATGGATCAAAAATAGAAATTATAAAAACAATAAAAAAAATAAAAAAAAAAAATTAAAATTAAAAAATTTGAAGAAAATCTTTACACAAAAAATTTACCTGACCCAGATATCTTAATAAGAACAGGTGGTCACAACAGATTAAGTAATTTTATGTTATGGCAATTGGCTTATTCAGAAATTTTCTTTTTAAAAAAATTATGGCCAGATTTTTCAGGAACAGATTTGCACAAAATTATTATTAAATATAAAAAGATTAAACGAAATTTTGGAGGAATATGATTGAAAATATTCTTAAGAAAAGAATTCAAACATCAATAGTTTTATTAATTTTAGTTTATTTCATGATTACAAATAATATGATTTCAACTTATGTACTCATTGTATTTGGAGTTCTTTCTGTTATTGAATTCTTTCAAATTTCAAAAAAAATATTTTTGAAGGTATTTTTTAGATACTTATTCAACTTTCTTTTTATTATCTATCTTAGTTTATTTTGTTATTTCTTTTTTATTTTTTCTAACCTTTCTTATCTAAAAATAATTCTTTACACAGTTTTATTAGGTTGTATCGCTTCAGATATCGGTGGATACGTGTTTGGCAAAATATTTAAAGGTCCTAAAATTACTAAAATTAGTCCAAATAAAACATACTCTGGTGCTCTTGGTTCAATAATATTTACTTGTTTGGTTGTATCTTCTACATTATTTTTTTTTACAAATAATTTTTCTCAATTAGTTATAATTTTGTCGGTTACAATTTCTTTAACTTGTCAAATAGGAGATTTATTTTTTTCTTTTCTTAAAAGAAAAGCCAAAATAAAAGATACGGGGACATTTTTTCCTGGACATGGAGGAATATTAGACAGAATGGATGGTATGCTATTAGGGATACCATTTGGTTTAATTTTTATAATAATTTTACATTAAATGAAAAAATTAATTTCCATACTTGGCTCAACGGGATCAGTAGGTTTGAGTACATTAGAAATAATTCAAAAGAAAAAAAACAATTTTAAACCGTATGTATTTTCAGCAAATAAAAACTATAAACTTATTTGTAAACAAATAACTAAATATAAGCCAGTTTATTTTGTGATTAATAATAATAATATATTTAAAAAAATAAAGAACAAGTTCAAAAAAAGTAAAGTGAAAATTATTAATAATTACAATGAGATTAAAAGAATAGGATCAAATCTATCAATAACAATTTCCGCTATCCCAGGTATAGATGGATTAAGCCCAATGATAAAGCTTATAAAATTTAGCAACAAAATTCTGATTGCAAATAAAGAAGCTATTGTTTGTGGTTGGAATTTGATTAAAAAAAAAGCAGATGAAAATAATACAAAACTTATTCCAATGGACTCAGAACATTACTCAATTTCTCAATTAATAAAAAATTATAAAATAAATGAGATTAAAAAAATTTACATTACATCGTCTGGAGGTCCTTTTTTAAATTACAATCTAAAACAATTTAAAAAGATTAAACTAAAAGATGCTCTTAAACATCCAAAATGGAAAATGGGAAAAAAAATTACTATAGATTCATCAACTCTCTTTAATAAAATATTAGAATTAATTGAAGCTCAAAAATTATTCAATATACCCTTGGAAAAATTAGATGTTATAATTCATCCTAATTCACTTGTTCATGCTGTTGTAATATTTAATAATGGAATTACCAAAATGCTATATCATCCTACAACCATGATCATTCCAATAGCTAACGCTATACTTGATGGAAAACTTAATATAAATGATTATTATGTGAGTAAAACAAAAAATGACATTGAGAATCTTATTTTTCAAAAAGTTGATCTAAAAAAATTTCCAATTATTAGATTAAAACAAAAAATAAATGAGTATCCATCTACATCTATAATTTTAAATGCAGCTAACGAAGTTCTTGTTGAGCAATTTTTAAAAAAAAAGATATCTTATCAAGCTATTATTAAGGGAATAAGCGATATTCTAAGGGATAGAAATTATAAGAAATATGCTATAAAAAATGCAAAAACGATTAACCAAATTTTAGCAATAGACAACTGGGCAAGACAAAAAGCACTAAAAAGAAAATTCAATGTTTAAAAATTATTTAATATTATTTTTATTTCTAATATCAACTGCATACGCCGACCAAATAAATGAAATAGTAATTGATGGAAATAAACGTATCTCAGATGAAACAATAAAAGTTTATGGTGAAATTGAAATCAATAAAGATTTATCTGAGTCAGATTTAAACAATATAGTCAAAAATTTATACTCGACAAATTTTTTTAATGATGTCTCTGCTAAAATAGAGTCTAATACCTTGATCATAAATGTAAGTGAATATCCAGTAGTAAATCAATTAGTTATTTTAGGAGAAAAAAGAGACTCTTTTGTTGAAGAGATTAAAAAAATAATCTCTTTGAAAGAAAATAAATCTTTCATAAAATCATCGTTAGCAAAAGATATTTCTTTAATTAAAAAATTTTATGCTACACTAGGGTATAATTTTGCAGAGATTAGTGCAAAATCAAAAACTTTGGATCAAGGAAATTTAGATTTAATATTTGAGATTAATCGTGGAAAACAAACAAAAATTACCGAGATAAGTTTTATTGGAAATAACGCTATCAAGTCCAGGAGATTGAGAGATGTTATAGCTAGTGAGGAAGATAAGTTTTGGAAAGTGCTTTCTAGAAATACAAACTTTAGCGAAAGTCTAGTCGATTTAGATAAAAGATTATTAGAAAATTATTATAAATCTATTGGATATTATGACATTACAATTGATTCAAGCGCAGCTCAAATTAACAGCAAGGAAGGTAGCGCAAAACTAATATATTCAATCTCTGAAGGAGAAAGATACATTATTAATAAAATTTCTACTAATGTAGATGAAGTTTTTGATAAAAAAATATTTTTTCCATTAAATAAAATTTTTAAAGAATATGTTGGAGTTTATTATTCTCCTTTTAAAATTAAAAATTTACTTGACGAATTAGATAAGTTAATTGAGGAAAACAGTTTACAGTTTGTTGAACACAATGTTCAAGAAAACGTAGAAGGAGATAAGATAAATATAGTTTTTAATATTTTTGAAGGAGAAAAGAATTTAGTAGAGAGAGTTAATATTACAGGAAATACTGTCACAAATGAAGATGTTATAAGAAGTGAACTTATATTGGACGAAGGTGACCCGTTCATAAATTTGAATTTAGAAAAGTCAATTGCTGAAATTAAAGCAAGAAGAATTTTTAAAGATGTTAAGTACAACGTTGTTAATGGAAGTGCTAGTAATTTAAAGATAATAAATATTGAGGTTGAAGAGCAGCCTACTGGAGAAATAAGCGCTGGTGCTGGGATAGGAACCAGTGGAGGTACTTTTGGAATTAACATTAAAGAAAATAATTGGTTAGGAGAGGGAAAATCATTAGCTTTTGATATTCAATTTGACAATGAGTCTCTTGTAGGAGCATTAATATATAGTAATCCAAATTATGATTTTTTAGGAAACGCCTTAGACTTTTCAATATCAAGTGAGAGTAATGATAAACCAGATAAAGGATATGAAAATTCCATTATAACTGGAACAATAGGAACTAGTTTTGAGCAATTTAGAAATGTAAATTTATTCTTAGGATTATCTGGAAGTTATGATGATTTACGAACCGAAAGTTCTGCAAGTAATAGTTTAAAAAAACAAGCTGGCTCTTTCACTGAGTTCTCTGGAAGGTATGGTATCTCTTTTGATAATAGAGACAGAGCATTCATGCCTACTGACGGTTCTATAATTTCATTTAATCAAGAGTTACCAATTTTAGCAGACAAACCATTTATCTCAAATTCATTTTCAAGCAGTGTTTATGAAAATTTAAGTGAAAATATTGTTGGTTCTGCAAAATTTTATTTAACAACTATAAATTCTGTTAATGACGAAGATGTAAGATTAAGTAAAAGAAAAAGTTTAAGTACTAGAAGATTAAGAGGATTTGAAATGAATAAAGTTGGCCCAGTTGATGGATCAGATCATGTTGGAGGTAATTATGCTGCTGCAATTAATTTAGATACAAATTTGCCAAAGCTTTTACCTGACTCATCTAATGTTGATGTTGGGTTATTTTTAGATTTTGGAAACGTATGGGGTATTGATTATGATGAAACAATTGATGAAAGTAACGAAATAAGGTCTTCAACAGGTTTAACTGCTAGCTGGTTGTCACCTATAGGTCCTTTAACTTTTGTTTTATCACAAAATTTATCTAAAGCTGACACAGATAAAACACAAAGCTTTAATTTTAATCTAGGAACAACATTTTAAAATGAAATTTATTAAACTTTTATCAATTTCATTAATATTTATATCTGTTCATAATATAGCATTAACAGATATCCCTCATTATTTAGATTTTAAATATATTCTTAACTCAAGCGATGCTGGAAAAAAAGCACAGAACTATTTAAAAAATAGTTTAGACAAAGGTCTCAAAAATATAAGTGAAAAAGAAAAAAAAATTGTTGAGGAAGAAAAAAAAATAATAAGCCAAAAAAAAGTTTTATCACAAGATGAATATAAAAAAAAAGTTGAAGAATTACGAAAAAAAGTTTTAAATCTTCAAAAAGAAAGAAACACTCTTTTAGAGAAAGTAGCAAAAAATAGAGCCAAAGCTAAAGAAACCCTTCTTGAAAATCTTAACCCTATCGTAAAAGATTATATGAAAGAAAAGAAAATAAGAATGGTAGTTGATAAAAAAAATCTTTTGTTAGCCGATGAAAGGTTAGACATTACTAAAGATATAATGGGCTTGCTGAATAATAAAATCAAGTCCATCAGTTTAAAATAATTTCAATGTCAAAAAATATTTTTTTTAAAAAAAAAAATATTAAAATAAATAAAATTTATCCTAAACTTAAATTTAAAAAAAATTTTTTAATTAATGATATAAAATCTCTGGATAAGGCTAAAAGAAATGATATTACATTTTTTGACTCATTCAATTATGTTCTATTAGCACAAAAAACCCAAGGGAGTATTTGCATTACTACTGAAAAACTTAAAGATCATCTGCCTAAAAATATTGAAAAAGTAGTAGTAAAAAACGTTTTATTTGAGTTAGCAAAGGTAGCAAAAATTATTTATCCAAATTCTGAAATTGACTATCCAGATCTTTCATTACAAAATCCTATAAAAAAAAAATTTAAAAACGTAAAATTTGGTAACAATGTTTTAATTGGAAAAAATGTAAAATTGGGGAAAAATACCATAATTGGTTCAAATACAATTATAGAAAGCAATGTAATAATTGAAAGTGATTGTATTATTGGCTCAAATGTAATTTTAAAAAATACAATTTTAGGTAAAGGCGTGGTTATTCAAGACAATTGTAAAATCGGTTTAAAAGGATTTGGATTTATACCTTTAGAGAAAAAAAATATTAAATTTCCTCATATTGGGAAAGTAATTATTGATGAAAATTCAGAAATTGGTTCCGGTTGTACAATTGATAGAGGATCAATAGATGATACAGTAATCGGCAAGAATACTTATTTAGATAATCAGGTGCATATTGCGCATAATGTAAAAATAGGTAATAATTGCATGATAGCAGGTCAAGTGGGTTTTGCCGGCAGCTCAATTATAGGAAATAATGTATCGATTGGCGGACAAGCTGGAATTTCTGGTCATTTAAAAATTGGAAATAATGTTAAAATTGGTGGAGGAAGCGGAGTAGTTAATAACATTGAAGACAATAAAACCGTTATGGGATATCCTGCAGAATCTATCAAAACATTTTTAAAAAAAAATAAATCATGAGTCCAAAAGAAATTAACAAACAAACTATCGAAAAACTTCTTCCTCACAGAGAACCTATGCTATTAATTGATAAATTAATAAACATCGTTCATTTAAAATCTGCAACTGCAATTATGCATGTTAAAAAAGATGGATTTTACGTTCAGGGGCATTTTCCTGAACAACCAGTTATGCCAGGCGTTCTAATTGTTGAAGCTTTTGGTCAGGCAGCTGCAGCATTGACAGCCTGTGGTATAGATCCGAAAGAATATAACAATAAGTTAGTTTTTTTAATGGGAATAGACAAGGCTAGGTTTAGAAACCCTGTCATACCAGATTGTGAACTTCACTTAGAAATAGAAGCGATAAGATCTCATGGTAGAGTATGGAAATATAAAGGAACTGCAAAAGTTGATGGAAAAAGAATGGCAGATGCAGAGTGGTCAGCAACAATAGTGGATAGAAAATAATGATACATAGTTCGAGTGTGATAGAAAAAAAAGCAACAATTTCAAGTAAAGTTAAAATCGGTCCATTTTGCTATGTAGGTCCTAACGTAGAATTAGCCGATGAAGTCGAGCTTGTTTCTAATGTTCATATTGAAGGGTATACCAAAATTGGTAAAGGGACTAAGATATTTCCTTTTGCAAGTATAGGCACTCAACCACAAGACCTAAAATTTAATAATGAAAAAAATAGTTTATCAATTGGAAAAAATAATCTTATAAGAGAATATGTTACAATTAATCCAGGCACGGAGGGTGGTGGTTCAAAAACCATCATAGGCAACAATTGTTTATTTATGATTTCTTCACATATTGCTCATGATTGTAAAATAGGTGACAATGTAATTATTGCTAACAACGTTCCACTAGGTGGTCACGTAACTATCGAGGACAACGTAGTTATTGGTGGAAACTCGGCAGTCCAACAATTCACAAGGATAGGGAGGCTTGCAATGATAGGCGGGATGACGGGAGTTTTGAAAGACGTAACCCCTTTTGGTTTATCGATTGGCAATAGAAACTATCTACAGGGTATAAATTTAATTGGTCTTAGAAGAAAAAAATATGATAATAAAAAAATAATGGGATTGGATAAAGCCTATAAAGAAATTTTCGCTTCAGAAAACTTACATGAAAATTTAACTAGAATAAATGGAGAGTATAAGGATAACGAATTAGTCACTGAGGTTATTAAATTTTTAGAGAAAGATAAAAAAAGACCTATTTGCACTCCTCTAAAGTAAAATTATGATTGGTCTAATTTTTGGAGAAACTGACTTTCCAAAATATATTTATAAAAAAATAAAAAATAAAAAAAAATATATAATAATCGATCTCACTACTAAAAATTTTTTTAAGAGAGATAAAAAATCATATAAAGTATCAATTGGTCAATTTGGAAAAATTATATCTATTTTAAAAAAAAATAATTGCAAAAAAGTATTATTTGCTGGCAAGGTTAATAAACCAAATTTTCCAAAACTTAAATTAGATCTTAAAGGTATTTATTACATTTCGAGAATTATTAAAAAATCAAAAATCGGAGATGCAGCAATTTTAAGAGAAATAATAAACATTTTTAAAAAGGAAGGTATAGAAACTATAAGTTCCACTTTTTTTACACCAGAATTAAATTTATCTAGAGGTAATTATTCAAGACATAAGCCCGATATTATTGATAGAATAGACATCAATAATGCAATCAAATATTTAAGAAAATCAAATTCTTACAATTACGTTCAAGCAGCAGTAGGAAGAAACAGCTTTGTAATTTTAGAAAAACGAAAAGGGACAAAAGATATGTTAAAAAACATAAAAAAACAAAAAAATAAGAATAGTGGTGTTTTAGTTAAATTTCCAAAAAGAAAACAAGACAAAAGAATAGACTTACCTACTATTGGTCTTAGTACCTTGAAACAATGTAAATCTGCTGGTTTAAAAGGTATAGTTTTAAAACATAAAAATAATATTTTTTTAGATAAATCCAAAGCAATTAAATATGCTAATAAAAACAAAATATTTATTTTAGTAAAATGAAAAAAATTTTTTTAATTTTTATTGTTTTCTTTACTCAAAATTTAAATTTAAAATCTGAGGATTTTAAATTAAATCAATTAATCTCAGGATTAAATAGCCCATGGAGTTTAAGTTTTAAAAGTCAAAAAGAAATTTTAATAACTGAAAAATCAGGTCAGATTTTAATAGCTAATCTTATCGATAATAAAATTAAAAAAATAAATCATAATTTAAATATTCTAGAGGATGGACAAGGCGGTTTACTTGAAATTCTTTTTCATAATGGAATAATCTTTGTTTCTTACTCAGAAAACAGAGGTAATGGCAAATCAAGTACCTCTGTTGCTTTTGCCGATTTTGATTATGACAATTTAAAATTTACAAATATTTTTAGGGCGGAGCCACCAATAAATTCTGGTTACCATTTTGGATCACGGTTAGTTATAAAAGATAATTTTCTTTTCATTACAGCAGGTGAAAGAGGAAAAGGCATGATTGCACAAAATCCCACAAATCATCCTGGTAGCATTATAAGAATACACTTAGATGGCAAAGCTCCCCAAGATAATCCAAAATTTAATGGTAAAGATAATTGGTTACCAGAACTTTACCAAATAGGTGTTAGAAATCCTCAAGGTATGGATATTTCCCCTTATGACAACAAAATTTATATCACTAATCATGGAGCCAAAGGCGGTGATTGGTTTGGTGAAGTTAAGTATGGAGAAAATTACGGTTGGAAAATTCTAGGCTGGGGAGGAACGAATTATACAGGGACAAAGATTGGCCCCAAATGGAAAAAAGGGTTTACAAAAGCGATCAAATATTGGGTCCCATCTATAGCTGTTAGTTCAATGGTTATTTATAAAGGCAAAATATTTAAAGAATGGAATGGAGATGCTTTAATTACATCGTTACGAGATCAATCTTTAAGAAAAATTAAATTTAAAGATAATAAATTTTTAGATGAAGAGATAATTTTTAAAGACAAAATTGGGAGAATAAGAGATATTGAAATTCAAGAAAATACTGGGGAAATATTTTTAATAACTGATCAAGGTTCTGTGTGGATTCTTACAAAGTAAAAAAAATATTTATACTTACTGGTGAAGCCTCAGGTGATAAATTAGCTTCAGAAGTAATATTTAATTTAAAAAAAATTAATCCTAATATTGAATATCTCTCAGTAGGAGGGGAAAATCTTAAAAAATTAGGAATAACATCAATTTATGAATTAAAAGAAATAACTTATTTAGGATTCACAAAAGTTTTACTAAATATTTTTAAGATTAAAAAAAAAATAGATGAAACTGTTAAAGCTATAAATGATTTTCAGCCAGATATTTTATTTACAGTAGATAGTCCTGATTTTACATTAAGAGTCGCAGAGAAGATAAAAAAAACTAATCCAGAAGTTAAAACAATTCATTACGTAGCTCCTCAAGTTTGGGTCTGGCGGGAAAGAAGAGTTAAAAAAATTAAAAAATTTATAGATCATATTTTACTATTATTTCATTTTGAAAAACCTTATTTTGATAATGAGAAAATGAGTAATGAATTTGTTGGCCACCCTTTGCTAGAAAAAAAACAAGAAAGCGCTATAGACATCAATCAAATTTTAGGAAAAAATAAAGCTTTGTTCTCTGTATTTGCGGGAAGTCGTGCATCAGAAATTACAGTCTTAACCCCAATCTTAATAGATTTTATTAAACTCATGAATGAGAAATATAATGATTTTACATTTGTTTTTCATGCTACAAAAGAATATTCAGATTTAATTCAATCATATATAAAAAATAATAATTTAATAAATTGTGAAGTCATAAGTGACAATAAAATTAAAAATCATATTTTACGAAAATCAGTTTTTGCAGTTGCTAAATCAGGAACAGTATCATTAGAAATATGTAATGCAAAAATACCATCTATAATTTTATATAAAATGGGAATTGTAAATTATTATATTATTAAGATGTTGGTTAAAACGAAATTTGCAAATATTATAAATATCGCAGCAAAAAAAGAAATTATACCAGAACTAATCCAATCAAATTGTAAAGCAAAGAAAATATTTGAGCATGTTTCAAAATATTTAGATAATCCTGAAAAAATAGATGAGCAAGTTAAAAATACGCAATTAATCTTAAATGAGTTTAAAACGAAAAGATCACCTTCAAATTTAGCAGCAGAGTGTTTGAATAGGTTTTTATGATTATTTATACTCATGAAGATTGTCTTAAAAAATTTAATGGAAATGGCCACCCAGAAAGGAAAGAGAGATTAGATAGTATTATTAACTCAATTAAATTGTCCAATTTAAATGCCGAGTTTAGAGAAGCTCCTTTAGCTGATTTGGAAACAGTATCATTAGTTCATCCAAAAAAACATATAAAACAAATTTTTTCAAATATTCCTAAGGAGGGAATTGTAGGAGTAGAAAAAGAACCTTACGCTGATACAATGCTTTGTCCTAACAGTAAAAATGCAATTTTAAGATCATGTGGCGCTGGTATTTCTGCAGTAAATGATCTTATGAAGAAAAATGAGAGAGTATTTTGTGCAGTTAGACCACCAGGACATCATGCTGAAACTTTAAGAGCTAATGGATTTTGTTTTGTTAATAATATTGCAGTAGCTGCAAGATATTTACAAAAACAATATAAGATTAATAAAGTTGCAATAATTGATTTTGATGTTCATCACGGCAATGGAACTCAGGAAATTTTTTATAAAGATCAATCTGTTGCGTATGGTTCTTCTCATGAATTCCCTTTATTTCCAGGGACAGGTGCAGAAAATGAGACAGGAGTTGGAAATATTTTTAATGCAACTTTAAAAGCAGGCACTAATAGTAAGGATTTTATTGGAATATTTAATCAAAAAGTATTAAAGCCAATTGATAAATTTAAACCTGAAGTTATCTTAATTTCAGCAGGTTTTGATGCTCACACAAGAGATCCGCTAGCTAATATTAATTTAGAATCAGAAGATTTTTTTAAGATTACAAAAAATATAATCGATATTGCTAATATTCATTCCGAAGGTAGAGTAATTTCTTTTCTTGAGGGTGGTTACGATTTAAAGGCTTTATCAGAGAGTATTATAGAACATTTAAATGCTTTAAAATCCCATGTTTGACCAGTTATCTGGATCATTAAATTTCTTTATTTCTTTTTTTGTTATTGGCCTAAAAAGATAATAAGCAATATAAATTGTTAGAAAAAACAAAAAAATTGTTTTCATGTATCTAATATATTAAACTAATTTCATGAAATTGAAAAAAAGAAAATTTATCAAAATTTTAGGTTTTTCGTCTTTACTATTGTTATTTCCAATGAAAGCTCTTTTTGCCGCTACTAAAAAAATAATTAATACTAATTTGTCTAAAGAACAAAAAAATATAATGTTTAACGAGGGCACAGAAAGACCATTTACAAGTGATTTATTAAAAGAAAAAAGAAAAGGCT
>MDTD01176608.1_pt1 | contig 16363 bp, 19 predicted proteins | sample 811221 | NCBI WGS metagenome assembly MDTD01 (sample SAMN05326646, study PRJNA326480) | marine metagenome | isolation source: seawater | place: Pacific Ocean: South West | collected 2011 | reverse complement strand
TTTTTCATCTGATTTTTCTAGATTATTGCCTTTATTAAAAAAAAAAATTAAATCTAATATTTGGTTGGGATGTGCTACCGGAGGAACAATTGGATTGGATAGTAATGGAATGTATCAAGATTCTTTAAATGAACCTTCAATTTCTGTAACTTTATTAAAATTGCCTGATACTGAAATACTGCCTTTTCATATTCCTGAAACAAGTCAATTTGATCTAGATAATCCTATTAAATTTTGGAGAAAACATTTAAATACTGAGAATCTTGAAAAATCAAGTGTAATGATGTTTATTGATCCAATGATGCCAATCACAAAAGATCTTATAGGTACATTTGATGATTCATTCCCAAATTCTAAATTGATTGGAGGAATAGGTAGTTTTATCTCCTCATCTAGTGGGTCACTTTTTTTCGAAGATAGTATATGTAGAGGTGCTATTGGTATTTTATTCAAAGGGGCTTGGAGACTAGAGAATCTTGTCACAAAAGGAGTTAAGCCTGTTGGTCCAATATGGGAAGTTGAGTCTGTAAAAAAAAATATTTTGCTTAAATTACGAAATGATGAAAGGATTGTAACTCCCTTAGAATCTTTGGAAATGTTATTAGCAGATCTCCCAGAAAGAGAAAAAGATTTATTAAATAAATCATTATTTTTAGGAGTTGAAAATAAAAATATGAGAATAGACAAATATGGGAATTTGTCATATGAGGGAACTTTCTTAGTTAGAGATTTATTAGGCATTGATCCCATTAATGGTTCAGTAGCGGTATCTGATTTATTAAAAGTTGGACAAAAAGTTCAATATCAATCTCGCGATTTACAAGTATCTCATGATGAGATTGTTCTGGGAATGGAAAAAATAGCCAATAAAATTCCTGATAAACCTTTATTGACAATTCTCTTTTCATGTTTTGGTAGAAGTAAATCTTTTTATAATGATAAATCCTTGGATTTGGATAATGCACAATTCTTTATTAGATCTGCTCCATTATGTGGTGGTTTTTTTCAAGGTGAAATTGGTCAAATTGATGGAAATAGTTATCTTCATGGCTACACTTCATGTTGGGCTTTTCTAGTAAAGAGTAACAATGAAAAATGAGACAACATGTAAATCCATTTAGTAAAGTATTTTTAGATATTCAGAAAATACCACCCCTAAGTCAAATATTCGAGAATCCCTTTTTACCTCTTCATTTGGATATTGGATCTGGCTCTGGAAGTTTTTTAATTCAATTGGCTTCAAATAATAAAAATTGGAACTACTTGGGTATAGAAATTAGAGAAAAGTTAGTTATAAAAGCCAACTCAAAAATTAATGATTGTGATCTTAATAATTTGTTTTTTTTATTTGGTAATGCCAATATTCTAATTAATGATATTACTAAGAAATTTCCAAATGATATCTTGAAAAGCGTTTCTATAAATTTTCCTGATCCGTGGTTTAAAAAGAAACATCATAAAAGAAGGGTTTTACAACCAGAATTAATTGATAAGATTTCAAAAGTCATGGCAAAAGATTCACTTATATTTATAAAAACTGATGTAAAGGAACTTTTTCTGCAAATGGATTCAGTAATAATAAATTCGCAAATTTTTAAAAGGTATGCAAATCCTAGAAAGATACAAAACTTTAATCCATATGAAATCAAAACTGCTAGAGAAAATTATGCTTTGTCAAAGAATTTATTAATTTATGAACAGCTATACATAAAGTAATTAATTAGTTAGCTTAAATTTCTTTAAAATATTTTCTATTTCTAACGTTATTTCTTTTGAGCATTTATCTACAAGAATATAATTTTCAGCTTCTACCAAAACTCTTAATATAGGTTCGGTTCCACTAGGTCTTACAAATATCCTGCATGGTTCTGAAATTTGGGCTAATTTTGATGATATTACCTCATTAATGATTCCTTCTATAGAGGGGATTAAATATTTTTTTGTAGAAATTATTTTAATATTTGTAAGCTTTTGAGGATAACCAATAAAACTACTTTTAATCCATTCATTTAAAGTTAAATTTTTCTTTTTACAGTATTTTGCGATTTGGATTGCTGTTAATATTCCATCTCCTGAGAAATTATTTATTTTTGAGAGAATATGACCAGATTGTTCACCCCCTAAATCTGCACTTTTTTTGAAAATTTCATCATGTATGAATTTATCTCCAACTGCTGTTCTTATAAAAAGGCCGCCAATACTTTTCCAAGCATTTTCAAAGCCTAAATTAGCCATTGTGGTTGAAATTATCATATTATTAGACAAATTCTTTTCTTTCATAAGTTCTCTGCCCCAAAGAAATAAAATATGATCGCCATCAAGTATGTTATAAGAAGAATCCATACCAATTACTCTATCTGCGTCACCATCAAAGCTGAATCCTAAATCAGCATTAAAATCCTGAATGGCTTGTTTTAAAGGATTTAGAAATGTTGACCCACATTCTAAATTTATTTTTAACCCATCAGGTTCATTATTAATAACATAAATTTCAGCTCCTAGTTCTTTGAATACTTGTTCTGCACATGATGTGGCTGAACCATGACAAGTATCTAATATTATTTTTAATCCACTTAGATTAGTGCCTTTCATAGATTCAATTAGGCTAGTTATATAAAAATCAAGCAAATTTTCTTTTCTAATAATTCTTTGTTTTTGAAAAGAGAAGTTTTTTTTCTCAATTTCATTTATTCTTTTTTCAATTCTTTTTTCTTCTATATCATTTAATTTTTTACCTAAAGAGTTAAAAATTTTTATCCCATTATATTCAGGTGGATTATGACTTGCAGAGATCATAATTCCGCTACTGAAATTATATTTCTTTATTAAAAAAGGGATGGCTGGTGTGGGACAAATGCCGATGTCAATAGTTTTTTTATTTGCCAGATTTAAACCATCATTTAGTGATTCAAGAAGAGAGTAACCACTAACTCTTGTATCTCTGCCAATTAATACAGGCTCTTCATTAATGAGAATTTCTCCTAACGCATATCCAACTTTTTCTGCCAAAGGGAGAGAAAGTTCTTTATTAAAAACACCTCTTATTCCATCAGTACCGAATATAGATTGCATTTTTAAGTATTTTTAATAATTAACATATTTAAGAGGACCTATTTTTATATATTATCAGCCTCGCTTTATTTTTAACAATTTTTTATTTATATTAAAAGCATTCCTGTTATTTAAAAGCAGTAAAATGCAATCTTATCTAAGTAAAGTATTTAATGAACATCAAAAAATTATATTTTTAGGGATTACAGTCATCCTTATCTCTATACTATTATTTTTTAGAAATACTTTATTTGAATCTTCACTTCTATTAAAGGAATTTGGAAAATCATCTATAGATCCAGAAGTCGCATTTTTAAATGATAAACCTACTTATCTTGAATTTTATGCTGAGTGGTGTGAAGTCTGTCAGGAAATGGCTTCAATGACCTCTGAAATAAAAAATGAATTTCAAACAAATATTAATTTCGTATTTCTTAATGTTGATAATCCAAAATGGGATAAGTACATAAAAAAATATAATGTTAATGGAATTCCTCAAATAAATCTTTTCGATGCAAACTCAAACTTAAAAGATACATTTATAGGATTACAAAATGAAGATTCTTTAAAAGATTCAATTTTAAAACTTAATTAAATTAATTAATTTTATTAGAATTTTTAAAAACCGGAATAAATTTTTATTTAAGTTACCAATCTAAAGCTGAAGATACTATTGGAAAATTTTCTGTAAAAATTTTTTTACAGGAAATTGCAATTTCTTTATGCTCTTCTTGAGTTCCGTTTGCTGATCTTAGATTAATATAGTGAATCCAGGATCTACAAGATCCTGTCATATAAATCCTTGTCGGGGTTGCGAGGGGAAGAACAAACCTTGCACATTCTTTTGCTATTCCTTCTTGTAACATCTCTTGATATAAAGTTGAGGCGTTTTCGAAATGTGCAGCAATTTTGCGTAAAAATTTTTCTTTAATTTCTTCTGGCAAATCAGATATTGAATTTTGTCTGTTTTTAATATCTTGTCTTCTAAGTTCTGGAAGGGGTAATTGACCTAGTTGACTACTGTCGGCATATCTTTGAGAGAATTCTTGAAAAGTAAAAGATCTATGTCTAAGAATTTGAGCTGCAATTCCTCTATTAGTCTCAATTTCAAGTGTCATAAAAGATTGCTCAAATACACTCCAATGCTCATTTTTAATACAGTAACTCAAAAGTTTAGAGAAATCCTCATTAGCTTGATTTTTAGGATTACTCACTCTTGCTATATATGCCATAGTCTTTTCGGCATTAGGAGTAAGAGATAGCAATTTCACATTTGCCATATTAAATTTTCGCTAATGTAACTCTTTCTGGTTGGTTTTGGTATTTACCTTTTCGGTCATTATAAGTAGTTGCGCATGTATCACCTTCAAAAAAAAGTATTTGACAAATGCCTTCGTTAGCGTAAATACGACAATCTGCACCAGAGCTGTTACTAAATTCTAAAGTTAAATGCCCTTCCCAACCTGCTTCAGCAGGAGTTGTATTAACAATAATCCCTAATCTTGCATATGTGCTTTTACCTAAACAAATTACTGTAATGTTTTCAGGTACTTTCATCCTTTCTAAAGCTACTCCTAACCCATATGAGTGAGCTGGAAGTATAAAAAATTCACCATCTTCATCTTTATGTAGTTTCGTTATTTCTAAATTATTTGGATTAAATTTTTTAGGATTCATTACAGTTCCTGGAACATGCCTAAAAATAAGAAATTCCTTAGAAGATAGCCTTAAATCATAACCATATGAAGAACATCCATAACTTAGGACTGCTTTTTTTTTCTCTTCTGGTTCTAAATGTCTTATTAATTTTGACTCAAATGGCATAAGCATGCCTTCTGAGGCTTGTTTAGTAATCCAAATGTCATTCTTAAGCATGTTTTTACGAGCGTAGTTCGGTCACTTGATCAGCCATTAGTAAAAATTTTTTTGGAATTTTAGTTCCTGTAAGGATTACATCTCCAGAAATAAACCTATTCTCTAGAGTGGAAATTAAGTCATCCTCATCAATGATGCCTAATTCTATGGAACGAAAAATTTCATCTAAAATAATTTGATCTTGCTTCCCAGATAATAATTGTTTTTTGCAAAATTCCCACAATTCATGTATGGAATTCTTTATTTCTTTATTTATTTCACAATCTTTTTCAATTATTCTCTCTTGATATTGATCATAAGAGTTGGACGATCTAATCCAAATTAGATTCCCACAAAGATTTACTGGATTTGAGATGCCTTGACAAACGCCACTTTTCATTAACTGCACAAGCAGTACTTTTCTTCCTAGAGCTGCGTTTCTTAAGCAATCTCGAATAATATTTGAATAACTTCCTCTATATGAGGATTGATAGATTTGAATTTGCCCATTTTGCCTTATTCTTTGAACATTATTTTTTGAATAAGATAAATTTTTTTCATCAATAAGATGATTTTGATCAGTTGAAAGACTTTCAGTTCCGCTTATTAACATTATCTTTTCATTTTCACTTGATTACTAGATTAAGTATAAGTTGAATATACCAACACTGCATATAGTGTAATTTTACTTAAAAAAATATTTTTTGAAAAAAAAATCTAAAATGGTTACTGTTGATACAAGAAATATTTGTACATCTCTTTAAGTTTCTTATATTAAGATTAATTATGGTCCAATCAACTGGTGGCATTAGTCGCTTGATATCCCATTCAACTGGGCAAAATTCAAATAATTCAGTAGGAGAGCGTTTTCCTATTAATAGAACATTAATGGAAGTTTTTAGAGGGTTAGATGGAGCTAATACTGAAATGGTTGAAAGATCAAAAACAATATTTTTCCCTGGGGATCCTGCTGAGAGAGTTTATCTAATAAGACGAGGTGCAGTTCGTTTGTCACGAGTTTATGAAACTGGTGAAGAGATCACAGTCGCATTGCTTAGAGAAAATAGTTTATTTGGCGTATTATCCCTCTTAACAGGACATAGATCAGACCGTTTTTATCATTCAATAGCCTTTACCAGAGTAGAAATGATTACAGCCCCTGCAAATTCTGTTCTAAGAGCTATTGAAGGGGATGCCTCTGTTGGATTGCTTCTCCTGCAAGGATTATCAAGTCGAATACTTCAAACTGAGACTATGATTGAAACTCTTACTCATAGAGATATGTCATCGAGATTAGTTAGCTTTTTAATGGTTCTATGCAGAGATTTTGGTGTGGCTGAAGAGAAAGGAATTACTATCGATTTGAAATTATCGCATCAAGCGATTGCAGAAGCGATTGGATCGACTAGAGTAACAATAACAAGACTTTTAGGGGATTTGAAAGACTCAGGATTACTCACTATTGAAAGAAAAAAAATTACTGTTTTTGATCCAATCGCTCTTGCCAAAAGATTTAATTAATTCATTATTTATTAAATTCTTTATGATGTATGTAATTTAAAGATTTTTTTTGTGTCTGGTTGGATTTTAATTATCTTTCTGCTTTTGCTTGGTGGTTTGATTTCTGCTTTCGGAGATTTAGTAGGTACTAAGATAGGGAAAGCTAGATTTAGTATTTTAAAATTAAGACCGAAAAGAACAGCAATAGTTATAACTATTATTACAGGAGGACTTATAAGTGCATCATCGTTATCCTTAATGTTATTAGTAAATCGTCAATTACGTGTTGGTTTATTTAGATTGGACGACTTACAGAAAAAACTTCAAGAAAGTAGGAAATTGCTGGTCCCTCTTCAAGCGGAAAGAAAAAAACTTGAAGGAAATATAATCTTAAAAGAACAGGAATTAAAACAATTAGAGAGAAATATTATTGCGCTTAGAAGTGGGCAAGTTGTTATTAGTAGTGGACAATCATTAATAATTTCTGAAATAAATCCAGATAAAAGAGTCAACATTGATTTGCAAATAGAAAATATTTTGAGGAATGCAAATTTATTGACTCAGAAGAAGGTTATACCAAGTATTCGAGAGCCTAGAAATATTATTCTATTACGAAAAAATCATATTGATGAATTAAAAAAAACCATCAAGAATGGCGGTGAATGGGTAGTTAATATCAAATCTGTAAGAAATGTTTTAAAAGGTGAAAATTTTGTTTATGCCTTTCCAGAACTAATAGAGAACAAACTTATTGTTTTAAAAAATGAAATCATAACAAAAACTGTCATTGAAGATAATGAAAATAATTCTAAGGAAATAAGAAATAAAATAAATCTTTTGCTTGCTTCAACATTGGCGGAGACAAAAAGAAGAGGATCTCTTATTAATGAAATTAAACTTAAAAGTGATTCAGTAAAAAAATTACAAGCATTTTTAAAGCAAAATAAGGGATTTGATTTTAAATTAGAGGCAGTTTCCCTTAGGGATAGTAAAACTGCGCAATCTGTCATAGTAGAGATAAAATTTTCTAAACTTTTAAAATGAATAAGATTATCTCTATAGATCCTGGTAGATTTAAATGTGGTTTAGTCTTAGCTGACTTAGAAAAAAAAGAAATTATAGAGGCAATCGTTGTAAGTAGCACTTCGCTTGTTGAAAATATAAAAATGCTGTTAAATCAATATAAAGAGATTAAAGTAATAATGGGCAATGGAACCACGAGTAGGGAACATCAACAATCTTTAAAATTTTTAGGGAAAAATTTAATCATTTTTGAAGAAAAAAGTACAACATTTAGATCAAAATATAGATATTTTGAATTATTTCCATTGAGAGGGTTTAGGAGATTTTTCCCTTCAGATTTATTTATACTAGATATTAATTTAGATGCAATTGCAGCACTTGTGATTTTAGAAGACTATTTAAACTTTAAATTCGAATCATTCCCATTGCAATCTAAAACTTGGAAGAAATAGTAAATTCATAATTTTGTCCTGACTCAAGTTCAAAATCTTTCTTTAATAAAAATCTTAATAAGGAATCTTCTATTAAGGCTCTCCCTAAAGGAGGGGTGACAACTAATTTACCCTCACTAAAAGACCAAGTGAAATTCCATTTAAATTCGCTAGCTTTTGCTATTCCTTTTAATTTTCTGGTTTTAAAGTTATATTCGTTTATATTTAGATAAACAGTGGTTTTTGGTTTGGATTTCATTAGTTAACTTAATCCATTAAAAGAATTTAACTTACAAATAAAAGCATCTTGATTTTCTGTGTTTACATTTTCCAAAAAATCTATAATTTGCTGAAAGATTTTATTGATAATTATATTTTCTGACTGAGAGAAATCTCCTAATACATGAGAAATTGTATTTATTTTTTTATCGTAATCAAGTGAAGGCGCTGAACCAATGCCAATTTTAATTCTTATAAATTCATCTGAATGAATATGATTAATAATGCTTTTCAGGCCATTATGACCGCCTGAACTACCTTTTTTTCGTAATCTCACTTTTCCAATTGGTAAATCAATATCATCTACAATTACAACAAAATCTCCTCTTGAAATTTTAAACCAATCAGTAATGGCTCTGACAGCCTCGCCGCTATTATTCATAAAGGTATTAGGCATGAATAATCTATAGACAACATTTTTATATTTAAACTCTGAGTAGAAAGCTTTATATTTATTTTTTAACGTGAATTTTGATTGAAATTTATCACTAAAAGCTTTTATAAATAAAAAACCTATATTATGCCTATTTTTATTATATTTTTCTCCAGGATTTCCCAATCCTATTATAAATTTCTCATTGGATGAATACATTCTTAATTAGTTAACAAATAATTTATACCAAAAAATGTCTAATTTTGGATACTAATTATAAGAAATATTGTTTGTAGCTTTGTAAATTAGGTTTTAATTACCATTCCAGTCAACAGAAAATCCTTGCAATAATAGTGATTGATTGTAGATCTGTAAAAGAATTACCAGGAAAATCAAAAGAAAGATACCAATAATTGTCATTACAGGTACAGCTCCCCATCCAGGGACAACCTTACCTTGTCCTGAATTACCGATAGCTTTTAATAAACTTCCTAGTGCAGTTTTTTGTCCCATAGTGGAAATTTCCTAAATTCAATATTATTTGGTTATTGTATTAGATGTTTAACATATTTTGTTTACAAACTTATCAAAATTGATGCAATCTTTATCATCTACTCCTGAACCAGCTGTTTCTATAGGGATTACCTTATTTATTGTTATTTTAGGACTAACAGCATTTGGATTTTTTAAAGCCTTTGGACCAAAATCCGCAAAATTGACTGATCCATGGGACGAACATGATGATTAGTCATTAAACTTTAAAAATTAAATTGTTAAAAGTATTTCAAAATTTACCAAAATTTCACAAAATCCACCAATTTCTCTTCAATTAAATATAAATTTAATAAAATATTCTATATAGAATCTCAATTTCATGCTTGCTCTTAAAATTTCTGTTTACACTATCGTCTTCTTTTTTGTTGGAATATTTCTTTTTGGCTTCCTAGCTAGTGATCCTACAAGAACTCCAAATAGAAAAGATTTAGAAAGTCCTCAAGATTGATCTGTTATTTTTGAAAATCAGTTATTGTGAATAATTCGCAATTCAAGAAACTTATATTATTCTTATATACTTTTTTTTATGTTTTAATAAATCCATGTTCTTACCCTTCTGGATTACTTAATAATTTATTTTATTCAAAGAATAAAGATGTAGTAGAACGAAAAAAAGAAATTCAAATAGTTTCTAATCTTAAGAAAACTAATTTATCAAAAACTCAAATACCTGAAAAAGATAATTCATTAGAAAAAAATAATTCTCCTATCAAGCAATTAAATATTTCTAATAAGGAATATATTTTCACTCAAAACGAATTAGAAATAGAATCCCAAGTACAGTCTGAAAGAAATAATATTCTTTATGCTGAAGGTAAAGTCATAGTCCAATTCAAAGGGACTATTATGAATGCTGATAGCTTAATTTATGATAAAAGTAATAAAATTGCTACAGCGAAAGGAAATGTGAGGGCAAGAATTAATAATCAGATATTTGAAGCGCAACAAATTAAATATGATTTCGTAAATCAAAAAGGAAGATTATTCAATGTGAAAGGATTTATTAATGGTGAAAGTATTATCTCAGATTTAGATTTTAAATTTAAACCCAACGATGTTCAGTCCAACCCAATTATTCAAGAAATATACAGAGATAAAGTGTTACATACACCTGATAAGGTTATAAACTGGATTTTTTCTACAGATGAAATAATTATTGATGAGAATAAATGGTTATCAAAGAAAGTAACATTTACTAATGATTTGCTTGAATCCAAGCAAATTCAGCTTGTATTTAATGATCTTGAGGTCTCTTCTTTCGAAGATAAATTAAGATTTAATTCAAAAATAAATTATCTGATATTGGAAGAAAAAATTGTTATCCCTTTCTGGATTGGGGATAGAACAATAGTTAAAAATTCAAAAGGTAATAATGTATCTTTGCAAAATCGATGGAATATAGGTTTTGATAATCTCGATAAAGATGGATTTTTTATAGGCAGGAAGCTTAATTCAGTAGAAATAAAAGATAATTTATTCTTAAATATTGAACCTCAATTTTTCATCCAAAGATCTTTAAAAGGTAGGACTAATAGCTTTGTTAAACAAGATTCATCCCTGAATTCTAAAAGAGTAAGTAGAGATATTACTCCCTCAGACTATTTTGGTCTTAACTCTACTCTCGAAGGAAATATTGATGAATGGTCCATCAAACTTCAGAAAGAGCTTAATTCTCTTGATATGAATAAATTTTCTAATGCTCTACGCTTTAGATCAGAATTAAGTAGAAATTTTAAACTCTTAAATACAGATTTTAAGAATAGATTTTATACAAGTTATAGAAATCGCCTATGGAATGGTTCTATGGGTGAATCAGAAATCTATGGCTCATATGGTTGGCAATTGGACAGAAAAACCTCATATGAAATTGATGGAAAAAAGAAGTCACAAAATATCTTATTTGGGATAGGAAACTTTAAAGCGGAAGACTTACATTCAAGCAATTTAATAAGAAGCATTAAGTCTGAAATCTTTTATGAATCTACAGAAAGAATACCAATTTATGTAATTAATCCAAAAAGTAAATTTATAGATAATACTTATAAATATATTCCTGCCCCTATTAAAAAAGGTATTTTTATAAACACTAAATTCTCAGCACTTTATAACTTATATGAAAATAATAGTCATCAAGAATATATTGGTTTTGGATTAGGACCAAATTTAATATTAGGAAATTTAAAAAACAACGCATTTGATTATACTCATTTAAGTATCCTTCCTTTTTATAAATTTAAAAGCGGTCAAAGTGTTTTTAAGCATGATCAAATATCTGATCGTTTTACTGTAGCTTTAAAATTCGCTCAACATTTATTAGGCCCGCTACATATTGAGACTAGCGGAACTATTAATCTCGATAATGAGAAAAAAAATTATGGTGAATTTATCGATTCAAAGATTACATTAAAATGGTCAAAAAGAACTTATAAAATTGCCATATTTTATCAACCAAGCAATGAATCAGGGGGAATAATATTCTCTTTATTTGGGTTTGAATAGTTAAGAATAATTTCTATTCAATTGAATATATGGAAGTTCATTCATTTTCTTTTCAATTAGATTTGAGTTATTTAGAAGCGTTGAAGTTGCATCCCACTCTCCTGTAAGAAACATCTTTTTTGAAGATTCTTTAATATTTAAGTTATAAATTAATGTTTCTTGAGTAGCGGAGGAATTATTTAAGTTAATTTCAAAAAATAAATTTCCTTTTTCGGCTTTTGATTGTATTTCCTTTGAGATCTCTTTATTAACAGTAAAACAAGGTATGCCTATTGCTACACAATTGCTATAAAAGATTTCTGCAAAACTTTCTCCAATAATTGCTCTTATTCCCCACCGCATAAGAGCTTGTGGAGCATGCTCTCTACTCGATCCACAACCAAAATTACTATTAACAATCAATATATTGGCATCTTGATAATATTCTAAATCAAATGGATGATTACCTTTGAGATCTTTTCTGTCGTCCTCAAATACTGATTTTCCTAAGGCTTCAAAATCGACACATTTTAGGAATCTTGCAGGGATAATCCTATCAGTATCAATATCATCACCAATAAGTGCAATGCATTTTCCGCTTATGACTGAAATTTCCCCTTTTGGAGTAACAAATTTAATAGTCATTGCTTAATAAAATCTCTAACATCACTAACTTTCCCTGCTATGGCGGCGGCTGCTACCATAGCTGGACTCATTAATAATGTTCTGCCATTTGGTGAACCTTGTCTACCCTTAAAATTTCTGTTGCTTGAACTTGCACTGACTTGATTTCCTGTTAACTTATCAGGATTCATTGCTAAACACATTGAACATCCTGGCTCTCTCCATTGAAAGCCAGCTTTTATAAAGATTTTATCTAGTCCTTCTTCAATTGCCTTTTTAGCAACCTTTTCTGATCCTGGCACTACAAAAGCTTTAACATTAGGCGCAACTTTTTTATTTTGTATGATCTTCGCAGCAATTCTTAAGTCGCTTATTCTACCATTGGTGCAACTCCCAATAAAGCAAACATCAATTGGGGTGTTTTTGATTTTTTGCCCTGGATTTAATCCCATATATTCGTATGCTTCACTAGCAATAAATTGATCATCAGAATTAAGCTCACTTAGTTCTGGTATTTTTTGAGTGACACCAATACTTTGTCCAGGAGTAATACCCCATGTGACAGTTGGTTCAACTTTTGAAGCATCAATTTTTACCATGTCATCATAAATAGCATTTTTCTCACTTACTAAAGATTTCCACCACTCTAAAGCTTTATGCCAATTTTTATCTTTAGGAGCAAATCTTTTGTTTTTAATATAATCAAAGGTTATTTTATCGGGGTTTATATAACCGCATCTTGCGCCTCCTTCAATTGACATATTGCAAATAGTCATTCTCTCTTCCATCGATAATATACTGATGGCTGGTCCAGCAAATTCATATGCGTAACCTACTCCTGCTTTCACTCCAAGTTTATTTATGATGTGAAGTACTAAATCTTTGGCGAATACACCTTCTGATAATTTATTCTCACACCAGATTTGTCTAACCTTTAATTTATTCATAGCAAGTGTTTGACTTGCTAAAACATCGCGCACTTGGCTAGTTCCTATACCAAAAGCAATTGAACCAAATGCTCCATGTGTAGATGTATGTGAATCTCCGCAAGCAATCGTCATTCCTGGTTGAGTAAGTCCAAGCTCTGGAGCTACTACATGAACAATCCCTTGACTTCCACTACCAATATTGAAGAATTTTATTTTATGTGCACTACAGTTTTTCTCCAGTGTATAAATCATTTGTTCAGCAAGATTGTCTTTGAAAGGTCGGCTTTGGTTATCTGTGGGAACTATATGATCAACTGTAGCAACTGTCCTAGAGGGGAATTTTACTTTTAGATTTTTATCTTTTAATGCACCAAAAGCTTGTGGACTAGTAACTTCGTGAATTAAATGTAATCCTATAAAAATCTGCGAAGAGCCACCTGGTAAATTAGCGACTTTGTGCAAATCCCATACTTTGTCAAATAAGGTGTTCTCACTCAATTGGCAAAAAAGTTATTTCTTATAAGATAATAAGATTAATCGTAACCTGTTCAAACACTCATTTACACTTAGTCTTTGAATTTCTTTTCTATTTCTTATTGAACTAAATTGTTTTTTAAGATTTATAGTTTGATTATGAGGTCCTTTAATGGAAATATATACTAATCCTACTGGCTTATCTTTTGTCCCACCATCAGGCCCAGCTATTCCGCTAACTGAAATAGCCCAATCAGAATTTAAATTAACTTTTGCACCTATAGCCATTGCTTCCGCAACTTCCTCAGAGACTGCACCATAAGTATCAATAAGTTCATTATGAACATTCAATAACGAATTCTTTATTGCATTACTGTAAGCAATAATACTTCCTTTAAACACTTTAGAAGAACCAGATATGGATGTTAAGGAGGCTGATAGTAAGCCTCCAGTACAGGATTCAGCGAAAACGATGCTTTCTCCTCTGCTTTTTAATTCATTCACAATGACAGAAGGTAAATTTTCATTATCTTCTCCAAATATAAATTCTGCAAAGTTTTCTTTTAGTCCCTTTTTTATTGGTTCAATTAATATTTTTGCTTCTAATTCGCTTTTAGCTTTTGCCGTTATTCTTAACTTTACTTCACCTAAATTTGCATATGGAGCGACAGTTGGATTTTTTGAATTTAAAAGACTTTTAATTTTCTCTGACACTGTTGATTCACTAATTCCAGTTAATTTAAGAGTTTTTGAAAGAAATATTGAACCATCAGAAAAATTCTTTTTAATATATTCAAAAGCGCTTTCATCCCACATCGCCTTAAGTTCACTTGGAACTCCTGGAAATGTAATTACAGTAAAATTATTTTTAGGATGCCATATCATTCCTGGAGCAGTGCCACTTGGATTATTTATTATTTGTGCATCTTTTGGAAATAAGCATTGTTTTTTTAAACATATATTTGTTAAGGCTGAATCACTATAAGAGAGTTTTTCTTTTATTTCTTCCCATAAATATGTTCGTTCAAAAAGTTTGCAATTAAATGCATTTACTATGGCTTCAGTAGTCAAATCGTCAGGGGTAGGTCCTAACCCTCCAGTTGTTATAAGTAAATTACTTCTGAGAGAAATTTCTTTTATTGTTTCTGAGATACGATCTAAATTATCTCCAATTGTTGTTTGTTTAAAGTGATTTAATCCTATAGAAGATAATTGTTCAGAAATCCATTTGGAATTAGTATTTAAAATATTTCCTAATAGTAATTCAGTTCCAATGGAGAGTATTTCAACTCCTTTAGAGCAATCTTTATTTGATTGATGGTTCAAGTGCACTTTGATACAGAGGGAATTTATTGCATAAATTTAAAACTCTTTCTTTACATGAAGTCTCAATTACAAGATCTCCTGGATTAAGTAATCTATCTGCTAATATCTCACCAACTTCAATAAAAGCTGTCTCATCAAAACCTCTAGTTGTTAATGCTGCAGTACCTAATCTTAAACCACTTGTTACAAAAGGAGATTCAGGATCAAAAGGAACTGTATTTTTATTAGCGGTAATATTAACTTCGCTAACTAATAGATCTGCAACCTTGCCTGTCATATTAATACTCCTCAAGTCTAATAAAACAATATGATTATCAGTCCCACCACTGACAATATCAATACCTTTATTAATTAATGTTTTCGCAAGAATTTGTGCATTTTGAATTATTCTTTTTGAATAATCTTTAAAACTTGGTTCCAATGCTTCTCCGAAAGCTACAGCTTTAGCAGCAATAACATGCTCTAATGGTCCCCCTTGCGAGCCAGGGAAGACTGCTTTATCAAAAATCTTACCAAATTCTTTGTCGCGACATAAAATTAATCCACCTCTAGGACCTCTAAGAGTTTTATGTGTAGTGGTTGTCACAACATCACAATATGGCACAGGATTTGGGTGTAACCCACTTGCAACTAATCCAGCAATGTGAGCTATATCTGCCATTAAGTAAGCACCAACTTCATCAGCTATTTTTCGAAACTCTCTAAAATCTATAGTTCTTGGATAAGCAGAATACCCACAAATAATTAATTGAGGTTTATTTTTTAATGCAATATTTCTAATCTCATCAAAATTTAAAAGATTAGTGTCTTTATCAACCCCATAGTGCAAAGAGTTAAACCATTTTCCACTCATATTTACTGGTGATCCATGTGTAAGATGTCCACCATGAGATAAATCCATACCTAAGATTGTATCTCCAGGTTTAATCAAAGCCAAAAAGACAGCTGCATTAGCTTGTGCTCCGCTATGAGGTTGCACATTTGCCCAGTCTGCATTAAATAAATTTTTTGCTCTCTCAATAGCTAATTCTTCTATTTGATCAACATATTGGCATCCACCGTAGTAACGCTTATGAGGTAATCCTTCTGCATATTTATTTGTCAAGACAGATCCTTGAGCCTCCATTACAGCTAATGAAGTGAAGTTTTCACTTGCAATTAATTCAAGATGGGATTGTTGGCGCAATTTTTCTTGTTCAATTAGTTTAGAAATTATGGGATCACTTTTATCTAGATTGTTTTGGTTCCTCATTGAGCTTTAAATCTTATTTAATTAAATATAGTAGAAAAAAACATTAATAATATAAAAAAATTATTTTCATAATTAAAACGCGCCTGGAGAGATTCGAACTCCCGACACTCTGATCCGTAGTCAGATGCTCTAATCCACTGAGCTACAGGCGCATAATTATGTAATATCTCTGGTTCTGGTCTCTTAGTCAACTAAATTTCAGCTAAAATATCTA
>MDTD01120524.1_pt1 | contig 16365 bp, 11 predicted proteins | sample 811221 | NCBI WGS metagenome assembly MDTD01 (sample SAMN05326646, study PRJNA326480) | marine metagenome | isolation source: seawater | place: Pacific Ocean: South West | collected 2011 | reverse complement strand
TGATCATGCTCAGTTTCATTTTCGGTACCCTGATCTATCTGGACACAGACTTACGCCTGAGAAACAGGGAGCTTGCCGAAGCCCGGGAAGCCATGCAGATAAGAGCGGAACAAGAGCGCCAGAGAATCGCCGAAGATCTACACGATGAAACTTTACCGGCTCTCTCCTCTGTGGCCAGGATGGCGGATAGACTCTCCCAGGATCTCAAGGAGAACCCTGTTCCTCTGGAGATGAGAGAAAAGCTCGACACGGCGGTGGTGGAAATGCGCCGGGTAATTAACGACTTGCATCCTTCCGTGCTTGAAACTATGGGATTCAAGCCTGCCCTGGACAATTTACTTGTTATCCTGGAAAGAGACATGGATATTGAAACGAGCTTTAATGATCTTGATAGTGAAGATGACTATCAAATTGGTGACATGACCAAGCTCCAACTTTATAGAATAGTGCAGGAAAGCCTGAACAATGTCCAAAAACACTCAGGCGCCTCGAGGGTGGAGATATCCATCGGATTAAAGGACAACATCCTGCGCATCTCCGTGAAGGATAATGGTAAGGGTATAGACAGGAGCAAAATAAGGTCTGACTCCCATGGATTAGTGAACATCAGACAGAGAGCCCAACTTATTTGCGCCCAGGTAAAATGGCAAACCCCGGAATCATTTAACACAGGAACCGAGCTTACGCTGGAACTTCCTTTGAACGTATCAGAAAACCCAAAAGGAAAAAAAGTAAATGACTATTCTTCTAGTGGATGATGAACAAAGAGACCGTAAATGGCTGAGAGAACTGCTGGAAGACAACCTGGCAGACCACGGACCTTTCCACGAAGGTACCGATGGCATGGAGGCGGTTGAACTATCCGCCCGCCTGAAACCGGACTTGATTTTTCTCGATATCAAAATGCCGAAACTCTCCGGCATCAAGGCAGCCGAACAGATTCTCGGCAAGCTACCGGAAGCAGGAGTAATCATGCTCTCCAACTTCTCTGACGAAGTCTATGTCCGTCAGCTCTGGAAAGTTGTCCCTCCGGACGGAACCTTCGGTTATGTTTTGAAAAACGCATCCAATGAGCAAGTGATAGAAGCAGCCAGGGCAGTACTATCCGGAGACTGCTGGATACATCCCGGCATAGCTCGAGTTATTCAGAGAACCCAGAATAGAGCCACCAGTTTAACCCCGGCAGAATATGAAGCGCTGGTTTGTATCGCCCTGGGAATGACAGATTCTGCCATAGCCAGAAAGCTCTATTTGACCGAAAAAGCAATTCAGTCCAGACTAAAATCCCTCTACTCCAAGCTCGGTATTCCCGGTCGTGGAGAATCCAGAGAGACAGAGTTCAACCAAAGATGCAGAGCCGTCTTCCTGGCCAACAAACGTGGACTGATCAACCAGAGCGAGCTAGCCGAATGGGAAGGAAAGTTAGGGCCAGACAAAGCCGGAGACAACTAATGCTAAAGCTGAGAACGATAAGAGATTTTTGCCTACCAGTATCGGTGATACTGGCGGCGGTCTCATTCACTCTCATCTATGATGCTCCTGAAGCCAGGGGCGGAAACCTGAAAAAATCAAGGACGGTATCTGCCGGGGGAAGCGCCTCAAAAGCAACTCGCAAGATCACCCCGGAAGCGCCACCGGAAGCTGGCGTCAAACTTTTGATGGGGATCTTGAAGCGAATCGGCAGCGCTCCCCAGATAGCCATGAAACAGGTTAGAGAAAACCGTCAACGCCTGGAACAAGGTCAATTCAACCAGTTCAACCAGACAGGACCTCTCTTCAACCAGAACGCCGGCGTGAAGACCGAGCTAGCCATCAGGCCAAGGGTCACCAATTACAGCCATGCCAAAAAAGCAAGAAAGCAATATTCAATCTCCGGATCTGGAAAGAATCAGGTAATCGCCTATAACAAACTGCCGTCCACCAAAGCATCCAGCCTTGGCAGAAGCCGTTCTTCAGAAGCGGAACTGAGCGATCTGGATAGCGCAAACGTGCATTCCGGATCATCAGAAAACTCTTACGCCAGAGGTATGTCGAAGGAGAGCCAGAACCGCTTAAAAGACTCGGCTAAAAAACTATTCGGTATTTCATCCCTGGTATCCAACATCGGTGGTGCTCCTGGTGCCTCCGGCGCAGCAGCCCCGGCCGCTGAGTATAAAAGCAAAGGAGACCTGGTAAAAGCCTCCTCGCCCCGGGGCAAAATCATTGCCCAATCACCAAAAATCGTTGACTACCGCTCGGATTCGCGTTCCCTCAAAATGGAGGAGCGTCTGCCTGTTTTTCAGGGAGCCACGAACGGCACCATATATGGAGACGAAGGCGTGGCCCATAAGAGCCTGGACCAACCATCAGCCTTCAGGCATATGCGGGAGTACGGCAGCAAATTACCCAGCCAGGAACCGGCAGACATGTTGGATGATGAAGCGGAAACAAGCAGAGGGAACCAATTGAAATCTGCTTTCGGAAGACGTCAGGACTATTCCAGGCTGGCCTATGTGCCACCGAATTTGATATCAGGTGTTCCCGGACTGAGACTTGGCGCAAGCCACGCCAATGTGGTCAGCTTTCTCAAGGGTAAAGGCAACGTGGATAGAGCGCCGGTAGACGGTTGGGATGTCTGGGTGCTAAAGAATGCAAAAACCGGTAAGGCCAGTTTGCAAGTCTACATGCGCAATGGAATTGTGGAAGCCTTTCGAATTTTTGATTCAAAATATGTCCCGTCTCGCCTGAAGATAAGCCTTGATACGCCACTGGAACAGATGAAAGAGAAATTCGGAGAGCCCGCCTTCATTCTCTATGAACCCACCACCGGCAATAGTATCAAGCGCGGAGTGAAGAACTATGTCTATCCTGTCAGTCAAGTCTCCTTCCAGCTGGCGCGCTCCAATAGCAAATCAAAGAAAACACCTCCGATTCAGATAAAGAGCATGCTTATCTTCAAGTTTCTCTAAAGAAATTTGCGTGGTCCATTAGAACTGCCAATCAGGATGTTTCTTTTTGATCTCGTTCAATTCATCTTCAAACTGCTTAGCTTCAGGTCTATTCTTTTCCTTCAATGTTTTAATCACTGTTTTTAGAAGGCGCGCATAATTGGGAAAGTCATGGGGACCGTGGCTGCCCTTCTTATATCTCATCTTCCAGTAATTAACTTGACCAACAGGATTGGCAAGAATTTTAGCCCGCATATCAGGCGTGTCCATGGAAGTAGAATCACCGATTACAACCGGCTTTCCATTACCACTCTTGGCGTTTTTTTCTACTGGAGCCGCTTTGTTCTCAGGCTCTCCCTTGGGTTTGAAGTTCTTAGCGCTCTCATGTCTCTTCTCCTGGTCGGCCAGACTCAAATCAAGCCGTTCGATAGACTTCGCGGCTTTCTCTTCATCTCCGGAGGCTGCCGTATCTTCCAGCTCAAAAAAGACTTGCAAAAAAGGCTTAACTCCCACGCCGATAGAAGCCAGATGCTTAATTCTCTCCAGAAGCTGTTTCCGCTTCCCATGAAGAACTCCAGGCAAGGCTCTCAGGGCGGCGATATCTGCCGGGTCATCACTACTACGTTCACTGGGCAACCATTTTGAATTTCCTCTCTCAAGAGCGATAGAATCGGTTATCTCTTTCATCCTGTTGCTCAAGGCCAGAAGTTCCGATTGCTCAAATTGTATGGAGCGGTCCGGGGTCTCGGCTACAGGATCTGCGAAAGTGACATAGACCCTCTTGTAACCCTTCGCCGCTTTCATCGCCTCCCGGGCAAGCCTGATCGCATCTAGCTTAAGTTCAGAGTCGGGCACCCATCCGTCAATGTGAACTAGCACCTCTACGTCCTGGCCTTTAATCTTGGTCTGAATCCGCCGTCTTCCTGTGGACTTTCTCGATGCTTCCAGATAATTGGCCACCCTTTTCCCCACGTCATCCATCTCTCCTGATTTCAACGGAATCGATGCAATCAAGTCAGCCTTAGAAACCTCTCCGGCGGCAAAAGCTTTTACGTCCCCAAGGGAGACCGAAGCCTTCTTGAAATTGGCAAGGGTAGGTTCAAAGAAATAGACGGTTACCCTGGCAATATTTTCCGGCTTCATATCAAAGACTGCTTTGGCAGCCAATACAGCTTCTATTTTGCAGTCCGAATCGTTGGCGTTGCTGTTTCTGTAGGTGGAAATAACCACCTCACTTTTTCCTATCCTCGCTGTCACCCTTGTGCCGGGCGCAAATACTTCGCCGGATTCAAGGCTTTGAACAAGACTGCTGCTGTCCAGGTCCTGGGCAAAAGCACCAGAAAAAACACCGGGACCAATAGTAATGGCGCCTGCCAGGACGGTGGCAAGTACAGACTTAAGCTTCATGGGACACCTACAAGTAGAATCAGTGGGAAAAGGTTATTTCTAACATACCCCAGGACAATCCCAAAAAAAACAATTTCAGACGAGGAAGCCACTACTTAGCGTTTTTTTTACTCTGGTCCGGGGCACTCTTAGCTTGATCCATATAATAAGGAACATTGATTAAAACATCAGCCTCGTCCGGATCCAGATCCAGTCCGTCTTTGCGAACCCTGGAAGCGTCACGTTTCAAACCCATCTGCTCCAGAGAGTGAGCGATTCTGTATAAGTCTTCAGGACGATTCCCTTTTCTAGCGCTAGCGGCTTTGCGAAGTGCCCTCGCTCTCAAATCTTTTTTACCGGACTTTTTATACAATTCGGCCAGATTGGACCAACTGGTGGCATCATCAGGATCATACTTCACCGCTTTCTCAAAAGACTCGATGGCGGTCTTCAGATCCTTGTCCGCAATAGCGATAAGACCTAGATTGTGCCAGGCGAATGCATAGTGAGGATCGATTGAGAGAGCTTTCTTAAGTAGTTTCCGTGCCGGGTCCGGCTTATCATCAATCAAGAATAATGAGGCCAGAGTGGCAAGCAAAAAGGGACTCTCCGGATTCAACCGGGCTGCTTTCATGGCACAACGCTTAGCCTCTTTCAAGTTGCCCATCTCGCGATTGGACTCGGCCAGATTTCCCCAGGCCAGCGCATAGCCTGGGTCATACTTAACAGCATCGGCAAAAGCTTTAAGCGCTTCATCGGTCTTCCCCGAGTAAGAAAGAGCACAACCAAGACTGTTGTATATGGAAGCGCGGGATGGGTTCATGCTTAAGGCTACGTTCAAATAGTTGATAGATTTCTTTAAGTTGAAGCGCACCAATTCCAGTCGACCCAGCTGATAAACAGGAAAGTACCAGGAGGGCTGCCTCGTTCTCGCTTCCTTCAGCAGCGTCTCAGCCTTATCAAACTCACCTTTATCCCTATAGAGAACCGCAGCATCAACCAGTCCGGAGGAATTTGCCGGATCGACCCGGGCGGATTTTTCATAATACTTCAGCGCCTCATCATACTTGCCCTCGGCCCGGCATAAGTATCCAAAGCAGGACCAGCTCACCGCCTTATTCGGATATTTAGCGGTCAATTCCTTGAAGACCTCCCGCGCCTTTGAGTACTTTTTCCGGTCCTGATAAAGCACGCCAAGAAACTTGAGGGCAAAAAAGTGCTTCGGATTTAGTCGAAGGCTCTTCTTATAAGCACTCTCAGCCCTGTCGTAGTCTTTCATACAATGGTAATCGTAAGCCAGCCTATACCAGATATCCGCGTCTTCCGGAGCCAGCTCCAGAGCCTTCAACAAATACTTCTCTGCTTCTTTGCCCTTCTGGCGCTCGATCTTAATCCGAGCAGCCATCTTCCAAATTTTAGGCTCACCTGGAGCCAATTTAGTTAAATAGTCGAAGACTTTCTCAGATTGCGCGAAGTTGCTTCGGCGGGCATAGAGCAAACCCAGGTTCGACCAGGCGGTATAGTATCTCGGATCTAGTAAAACCGCTCTTTCATAAGCTTTTAAGGCGTTATCAAACAACTTCTCTTCGTTATAAATTACGCCCTTGGCGTTCCATAGTGGTGGATAATCCGGAGTCAACACGGCAGCCTCTCGCACCATGGACAGTGCTTTCTTCCACTCACCTTTTACGGCCAGGGATTTCACCTCCTTGCAGACAGCAAGGGATCTCTTCTCCTTTTCGTTACCAGGAGGAGTCACGTATTTATCCGGATCTTTCAGGGGAACAACCGCCTTCAAGAAGTTAAAATCTTCGATTCGAGAAGGCTTCTTCTCCCGGGTCAATTTCTTCTTTCGCTCGGTCTTTAACTCATTCCTCTCGACTGGCTTATCCGGCTCCTTGACACAGGATGTTGTCAGAGCTGTCAGAAGGGATAGCAGAAGGGACAAAGTCAAAAATCGCGTGGAATAGAATTCTGCGGATTGTTTCATGGCAAACACAACTTTCAAAAGCCAATATCGAAAAAGCCACCTCTAAGATCGTACTCTATTTTCAACCGGCGATGGTAAAATTCCAGTACGGAAGAAGATCAAGGAGCAGGTAGACCATGGCAGATATCAAAAAGAAAGTGCCTGCCAGCATCCCCGGTGACTTTTTTGTTGACACCACTTGCATCAACTGCGATACCTGCAGGCAACTCTGCCCGAGTGTCTTTGATGACGATGGAGACTATTCCTTCGTCCTCAAACAACCGCAGAAGGAGCAGGAAAGGCGCAGTGCAACCAGAGCGCTTCTAGCTTGCCCCACCGGCTCCATCGGAAACAAAGGAGAGAATCAGGCAACAGAAGTAATGGAAGACTTCCCACTCTTGATCGAAGATTCTGTTTACTACACCGGCTTCAACTCGCCACTCTCTTTTGGAGGCAACAGCTTTTTCATAAAGGAGAGAGAAGGAAACTGGCTGATAGATTCTCCGAAATTCAACAACCATCTAATCAATTGGTTCGAACAACAGGGCGGAATCAAATATATTTTTCTGACCCACGAAGATGATGTGGCGGAAGCCGAAAAATATGCCGATCATTTCCTGGCTAAAAGGATAATTCACAAACATTCTCTTGAAGCGGAACCTGATTCTGAGATTGTTATAGAAGACTTTTCTTCCCTGGAATTTTTGACAGACTTCCGGATCATCCCCACTCCCGGCCACACAAAAGGACACATGGTGCTCATTTACAAAGACAAGTTTCTTTTCAGTGGAGATCATTTGTACGTTAGTAGAAGAACCGGTGAGCTTGCCGCCCATAGAAAACACTGCTGGTATTCATGGAAGGAGCAGACAAACTCCATGAAAAAATTGATGGACTACCAATTTGAATGGATCCTGGCTGGCCATGGTGATCGCGGTAGATTTGAAAAAGATGCGGTAAAAAAACAACTGGAGAAGCTGATTGAAAATATGGCATCCTGATCCTGCCAGGATTCTTCTGCAAAAGACTCTAATTTTCAGCGTTTTTCAAACTTTCTAATCGCTCGATTCTAGCATTCAAGGCGCTTACCGCCAGACTATCCCCATTAGCTTCTTTAAGCTCCTTCAAAAACTTGAGACAACTGACCAGTCGTGCGCTCTCCTCTCCATACACAGATTCCTGAATCTTGATCGCTTTGTTTAGATAGACCTCGGCATCTTCCTGACGCTTCTTGTCATGATAGAGCCTTGCCAGACCCTGATAAGCCCTGGCAAGATGAGGGTTCTGAGAACCGACGGAATTTTCTAGAACCGTTGCCGCTCTCTGGTAGACAGGCTCCGCCTCTGAAAGCTTCTTATCCTCTTCCAACTCGACACCCAGATTTATAAGTTCCAGACCAAGTTCGGGATGATCTTCTCCAAGAGTCTCTTCAATCAGTTTGATACCGGATCGCAGATACTCTTCCGACTTCTTCAAATCGCCCTTGTCACCGTAGAGGAGACCCAGGTGACAGAGCAGCATGGCACTGTGTTTACTCTTCTCCCCATAATACTTATTGGAAAGAGCAAGGGCTTCCATGCCGAACTGTTCTGACTTTTCATACTGCTTGGCGCGGCGATAAAACTCCGAGGCAGCACTCATGGTTTTCACAAGGAGATGGCTATCCTCTCCGTAGTAGTCCTTCTCCAGTTTGAGAGCTTCCTGATAAAGTCGGTCCGCTTCCTCATAGTCACCCTGTCCATCGACTATCGCGGCAAGTTTACCCAGGGTCTTCAAAACCGCAGATTTATCTTTGATGCGACTGGAGTAATCCAGGGCCGTGTTCACATATTCCCTGGCTTCCCAGTAGCCTTCAAGATAACCCACCGCCGTGGCAAGGTTCGAGAGAATCCGCACATATATTGGTTTGTTTTTGTTCTTCACATGCTCCGATTCCGCTATCTTTAATGCTTGAACAAAATAAGTCTTGGCCCGGGCAATATTTCCTTCTTCCATATAGGCCCGGCCGATATCGTTGAGGTCCTCTGCCAATACAGGACTATCGGGTTTTACAATCCGCTTATCAATTTCAAAGGCGCGTTTAAAGAAAGTAACAGCTTCATCAAATCTGGACTGCTCCAGATAAACTGCTCCCAGAGCCGATATGCTTCGAGTAAATCGATCGTTCTTAGGTCCTTTCTGTTCGGCGATAGCAGAGGCGGTGGAAAATTTCTTCTCCGCCTCTTTAAAATCACCACCCTTCATGGCAAGCCGACCCTGCTCCATAAGCTCCGTCCAATTGCCGCTGGGTTTCTCGCAACCCCAGAGCAACCCGACACCACCGAAGACAAAAGAGATAAGCACTGCGAGGGGAAGATTGCGTTTTTTCATCAACCTAATCTATCAGCTTCCACCCGGGACCTCAAGTCAGCCGATCACAAACAGCACCATATATAGCACCAACTAAAATCACATGCGGTTCTTTTTGTAATAATCCTGGTGATACTCTTCCGCTTCGTGAAAAGCCTTAGCGGGCTTGATCACCGTATAAAGTTTCTGTTTGTACTCTTTTTCAAAACGTTTTTTAACATCGGTTGCGATCTGTCTCTCTTTCTCCGTTCGATAAAAGATTGCCGAGCGGTACTGGCCGCCCTTGTATGAACGCTGGTCGTAAAATGGCTTGTGAAGCCGAAAGAATTCCTCCAGAATCTTTTCGTAAGAGACCACTTCAGGGTCATAGAAAACTTGAACAGCTTCGGCATGGCCGGTATCACCGGAACAGACCTTAGGATAACTAGGCTTCGCGTCCGTGCCACCGGTGTAGCCCACGGTGGTGGACTCCACCCCTTTTACTTTTTGCAGCGCCGCTTCAACACCCCAGAAACAGCCGGCGGCAAGGGTTGCCTGCTTCAACCCTTTTTTCTTCTCAAGGCTCGGAGCCCCCTTATCCGCTTGAGATTGCCCCTTCGCGGTAATGCTCATCTGGTTGCCATAAGATAGAAGAACTACAAGCGCGCCTATTAAAAAAATCAGACCCAGCCCGCTTTTCATCATTCAAAACCTCTGTAACGACGCTATTTCGGATATTACCAGATTTGAATGAAATAGACTAAATGGAAGGTCGGAAGGCTTCCAGCCTCAAAAAATACGGTACGATATGTTTTTGATCAAATGACCTTATAAAAGATGGTAGAAGAAGCCAAGAAATATCAACCACTCTATCTGAAATACCGGCCCCAGTCCCTGGACGAGTTGGTCGGCCAGAAGTCTGTGGTCAAAACCCTCTCCAACGCTCTGGTCAACGATCGAATTGCCCACGCCTACTTATTCACCGGTCCCCGTGGAACAGGAAAGACTTCTTCGGCAAGGATTCTGGCGAAGTCAATCAACTGTGACAAAGGTCCCACTGTTAGCCCCTGCCTGAAATGCCCTTCTTGTGAGTCCATAAAAAACAGCTCTTCACCCTCGGTCTTTGAGATCGACGCGGCCTCAAACAACAGCGTGGACGACGCCAGAGCACTGATTGAAAGAGCCCCCCTTGCCACCCAGGACGGCAAACACAAACTTTATATCATCGATGAGTGCCATATGTTGACAAAAGAAGCCTTCAACGCGCTTCTTAAAACCATCGAAGAACCTCCGCCAAATGTAGTCTTCGTTCTGGCCACCACCGAAGAACACAAAGTGCCACCAACCATTGTAAGCCGCTGTCAGCGCCTGATGTTTCGCCTGGTCAACCAGGAAGAGCTGGCAGAACATCTCACCAATGTGGCCGGGAAAGAAGAGATCGAGATTGCCGAAGACGCCTTAGATTTGATGTCCCGACGTTCAGGGGGCGGACTGAGAGACGCCCTGGGACTGCTCGATCAAGCTGCATTGCTTTCCCGCCCCGGTGAACCTGTCCAGGTTGCCGACTTGCTAGTCTTACTGGGAGCCCTGGACGAAGATATCCTTCTTGAAATAAGTAAAGGCGTCTTCGAATGTGATGGTCACAAAGTTCTGGAAGAGGTCAACAAGCTATTACTCCAGGGAAGAGAAGCCTCTTTGATAACAGTGGAGCTGGCCAAACATTTTCTTGCCCTGACCAAAGCTTCATACATGTCAGGCGAGGAGCCGATATCCGATGGGTTTGTTCAGTTCGTCACCGGCTCCCGAGCCTATGTGGAAAAACTGGTTGAGCAGGCAAAAGAATTTGATCGGTCAGAGTTAAGCCAGATCGTGGAGTTGATGGATCGCCTGGAACAGAACATAAAGCGCTCCAGTCAGCCCTCCCTCACCCTGGAAATGGGCTTGCTCTCCATCTGCCATAGAGTAGACATAGCCTCGGTTAAGAGCCTGACCGAAAAGATCAAGAAGCTGGAGAATTCCCTGAGCAATGGCGAGGTCTACCCCAGGGAAAGAGCAAGCGTCGGCTCCAGCCCTGAATCTAAAGCGGCGCCGGCAAGCAGACCAGGAAGTTACGGACAGTCCAGGCCAAGGCCCGAAGAGGCAATGGAAGCACCAAGACAGGCTCCGCCACAGCAAGCAGCTCCGCCACAGCAAGCGGCTCCCCCCCGGGAAGAGCCCGCAGTTGAATCCAGGCCGGAATCAACCATCGAAAAGCAAAGTCGAGACGAAGATACTGCCCAACCTGCTTCTACCTCTGCTATGGAAAGCGAAGCCAACCAAAACCCGGATAGCCCTGGCGAAAATCCGGATGAAGACAGAGCAAGTAATATCGAACCGGATCATGACTCATTGAATTCTGACCCCGAAGACGACCTGGGTGAGCCTTCCGGCTCCAATTTTGCTACCCACGAGATGGACGAACTGTGGTCCGATCTGCTGGATGCCCTGCATAAAATAAGCATTCCCGCCTACAGCCTTGTCTCCATGCACGCCAATCCGCTCAGTCTTGAAAACAATCAACTCACCTTAGGAGTCAACAAAGAATTCTTCCAGAAGTCCATAGAGAGCAAAGCCGAAAATCTCGCCAAAGCATATAAAGCTCTTACAGGGAAGGAAATTATCGTTAAGGTCAAAGTCGTTCAGGAAGGGGAACTTACCCCAAAAAAGCTTGAAGGGAGAGCACCGGCACCTCCCAGACAAAGAGAGCCGGAGCCCAGAGAGAGCACGGAGAGCCCAGAGCCGGCGGCAAGACATGAACCCCCGGCTCAAGAAGCACGGCCGGAACGAGAACCATTCAGGGAAGAAGAGACCGGCCCGCTCCCACACCGCTTATCCCAGGAAGAGAGATCGGCAGCCGGCTTCAAAACGAGTAACGGAGACAAAGAGAGCTCCGGGTCAGATATAGATTCAGCGTCAGCACCGGCAGCGACCACAGAGAATGAAAAACCGGGCGATAATGGCAAAGCCGGAGAACCGAAAGAGGAATCTACCCTGGTCAAAGAAGCATACCGCTTGTTTGAAGGTCCGGGCTCTAGAATAATCGGCTAAAGTAAAATCGAATTGAGCCACCACTGGCAGTGACAAAGCCGCTTAGCAAATTTTTCTAGCAACCGTGCTCTATCGAGTTTCTTGAATGAGCGTAGATATGGCTCATACGGTGTCCTCAATCACAAACCCTTCTCCGGGGCAATCGGGCAAAGACACCTCCCCACTGTTTCTTTCTTCTTTCGAGGAGCTGGATTGAGGCTCAATCCATTCAGTCTCCACCCGGTCTACTCTGGCTCCGGATGGTCCTTCCGCGCACCACTCCACAAGCTTCTCAAGCTCGACTTTATTGCCAAGGGCGAGAATTTCAACCGAGCCATCCAGACGGTTTCTTACCCAGCCCCTCAATCCGAGCGCCTGTCCCTTTTCGCGAGTGCTGACTCGATAAAAAACTCCCTGAACCCGGCCTACTACTTTCAACCTGGCCTTACTAATTGACTCGCCCATGATCAGTTAATCTCTTAAACTTGTAGACTTGTATTTAAGTGATAGTTCAAAAACTTCTGGAGAAAATCTAACAAGTTTTTGTTCTTATGGGGAAAGAAATAAGATAAGAGAAATTCTACGGGAGCAAATCCTCAACCTCCTTGCCTCCCCAGAACTTCCATAAGCTGCCCGGAGCTTCATCCGGGTTCGATTCGTAAGAGTTATCAGCCACACACGAAGAAAATCAAAAATAATGTCGAAAGACGAGATAACCAAAACAAAAATTGAAACAGCCAAAGTCAGAGAAGCCATCGAATCTTTGAAGTCGAAAGATTGGGATCTCAATCCCTACACGGTGGCCGATGAGCTGGAGATAGACAGGGACGAGCTGGTCCGCAATGCTGACGCCATGGCTGTAATCATCGAGGCCAGAGGAAACGACTGCACCTTCACCGATCCCCAGGAAACAGAGACAAAGAAAATTCTCGATCTTGAAAAAACACTGGAAGAGCTAGAGAAAGAGAACAACAATCTAGCCCAGAAAATAGCCGAGATGGAAGAAGGCGGTGCCCTTCCTCCTCCGGAGGACATCAACAACCAGGTAATGCAGCTTCTTCAGTCCGAATCCCAGGACGAGATAAAGCAATTGGAAGAGGAGCTCTCCCGGGCATACAGCCAGGTGGAGAGCAAACAAGAAGAAGTAACCGAGCTGACTCGAACAGTGAGTGGTCTGGAAAAGGTAAACGAGGCCCTGAACCAGAGACTGAGAGAGCTTGAAGACGCGAACAAGAAACTGGAAGAGGCGCAAGGCGGAGAGGATGACTCAGAGAAAAGCGACTCTGCCGACCTTCAAGAAGAGATTACCGAACTAACCAGAACAGTGGCTGGTCTTGAACAGGTCAACGAAGGTATCAACCAGAAACTGCGGGAATTGGAACAGGAAAATTCCGAACTCAAAGAAGCTGCCTCTTTAGAGAATTCAAGCGAAGGGGAGAATGGCGCCGAGGACGAAAAAGACGAAAAAATAAGAGAGCTTACCATCACCGTCTCCGGTCTGGAGAGGGTAAACGAAGCAATCAACCTGCGTATGCGGGAGCTAGAAGACCAAAACAAGGAGCTTAGTACCCGCCTTGAATCTGGCTCGCCGGAACAATCGGACAACGCTCAAGATAACAACAAAGACGAAGAAACCGCAAAAAAAATAGCCCGACTTGAAAAAGACGTGGAGCAACTGAACGATGCCCTCAAGGGAGAAAGAGAGAAGCAGACGATTATCTCCATGGGCAAAGACGAAGTCGAGAACAAACTTGCCGAATTGCAAAAAGAAGCCGACGCAATGGCGCTTCAACTCCAGAATTCATTCCATCTGGGATATGAAAAAGGACTTGCCGAAGGCAGAAACTCCGATGACGAGGAGAGTGGAGCGGAAGCCACCGGCGCTTTTCCGTCCCAGGAGCTGGCCAGGAACCTGAGCATCAAAACCGGAGCCGCCCGCGAAATAATGGAGGCAGAGGATAACCCGGACACGGCTTCGACTCACAGCTTCGAAGGACCTGTTTCCGAGACGGAGGAGACAGTTACGGTGGAGACCATGGCTGCGGTAGAGCCCGTACAGGCGGCACCAGGAACTGAAAGCGAGGCTGTAACGACCCACAATCTGGAGAGCGACGAAAGGGCGGTGATCAATTTCACCCAGGATGGTCCCTATGTCTCCAGCGATTTCAATCCGCTCCAGGATCTGCGTTGGAGAGATCTTGAAACTGTTTATGACATGGGGGTGCTCTCTCCAAAAGATATAAATAGAACAGATGAACTCATAGACGAAGCAGTTTCCGAGCATGAAGCAGAGATAGCCGGTCAGCAAAAAGATTTTGAGACCGATACCTCCACCAATCTTGACGCCCTCCAACCTGGAGCGCGCCCGTTAGATAGCCTCGACGGAATAAACTCCGAAGAAACCCAATTTGTCTCTTTTGCCGGAAATGACTATGCGCCCAACGCCCTTACCGAAGATCAAATCCAGGAGAATCTGAATCAGAACCAGGAGACAGTTGCCGCCGCCAAGCCTGATGAAGAAGTAGTCATACCTGACTTTGATCAGATGGACATCTTTGAAGATATCGAAGAGCTGGAAGAGCTTGGCAAAATCGAAGTGCCGGATGATATGCTAGCCGATGTTCCGGTGGACGAAGTGGTCAAAGAAGAGAACGTCACCGGAGACGAGCTACAAGCTTTGATTAAAGAAAGAATCAAAAAAGCCCAGGAGCATACAGTGGAACAAACGGTTAGAACTCCTCCGGCCCCTGGTCAGGAAGAAGCCGAACAGAAAGGATTCTCCGGTCTCAACAAGTTTGTCGGTCAAAATGCTCAGCCCCAGGGAGCACCGCCACCCGGCGCGGGAATGGGTATGGGTATGGGCATGGGCCAGAGCCCAGCCCTGAAAGCTGCCCCCCGTGAAATTGTCAAAGCTTGCCGAATCCTCGGTATCACCCCGGAAGACTTGACAAAAGAGAAAGTCAATAAAGCATGGAAAGATCAGATCGCCTCCCCGGGAGTCCATCCGGACCTGGGCGGCGACACCGAAGCTGCCGTTATCTTAAACAGCGCCAAAGACGAATTGCTCCGATTCATAGAATCCAGCGCTCCGAAACTGGGCAAAAAGTTTGGCGGTGGAGCCGGAGGCGGCGGCGGAGCTAAAGATATGTCTAACCGTTTCACCGGTAAGAAGAAGCAATAGAGAAATCTTGATATATTTATCCTCACTGAGAGGATAAATATGGCCAAGAGGATAGTTGCGATAGTCGGTCGGCCGAATGTGGGCAAATCGACATTTTTTAACCGCTGCGTGGGTTCCAGGCATTCGATCGTGGACGACAGTCCGGGGGTGACCCGGGACCGCCTCTACCGAGAAGCCGAATGGACCGGCCATGAATTTGTGCTCATAGATACCGGCGGCATAATTACAGAAAGCCAGGAACCGATGGCCAATCAGGTGGTCGATCAGGTACAGCTTGCCGTCGAAGAGGCTGACGTTATTGTCTTCATGGTGGACGGAAAAGAAGGTCCCACCGGAGCCGACGAGGATGTGGCCAACATGCTTCGGCGTTCAAAGAAGCCGATTTTGTTAGCGGTAAATAAGGTCGACTCCAAGAAAGACGAAATGTCGGTTCCCGAATTCTATTCCCTGGGACTGGGAGAACCCTACGCTCTATCAGCTATGCGGGGCACAGGCGGGGTTGGAGATTTGCTCGATCTAATCGTCAGCCATTTTCCCGAAGCCAAAAGGCAAGAGGAGGCTGATACGCCTGCCCCGGGCGAGGAAGATTCCGAATCAGAAGAGAGAACGGGACCTATCTCCATAGCCATTGTGGGTAAACCAAATGTGGGCAAGTCTTCGATTCTAAACGTACTCTGCGGCGAGGACCGCACCATAGTCTCACCGGATTCAGGCACTACCCGGGACGCTATCGACACCAGGATCAAATATCACGGTGAAGAGTACATTCTCATCGACACCGCTGGAATAAGAAGAAAGTCCAAAGTCAAATATGGCGTGGAGTCATTTTCTGTGGCTCGCTCCCTGAGGGCGATCTCCCAGGCCGATGTGGTTGTTCATGTTCTCGATGTCTCCGAAGATATCTCAGAACAGGATCAAAGAATCGCCGGCAAGATAGAAGAAGCCGGCAGAGCAGTGGTCATTGTCATGAACAAATGGGACCTGAAAGACGACAAGTCATCCTCCGCCATGAATAAAATCCTGGATGAAGTGAAAGCAGAATTGCGCCATGTGGGCTACGCGGAGGTTGTATTCACCAGCGCCCTCAATAAAGTACGGGTGCAAAAAATCTTAGACGCCGCCGTCAAAGCCTACAGTGAAACCACTCGCAGAATCTCCACCAGTCTCGTCAATCAGATAGTAAACGAGAGTGTGGCCCTGGTCCCACCCCCTTCGGGCAAGCGAGGCAAGCGCTTGAAAATCTACTATGCAACCCAGGTTTCGGCATCACCACCAACTTTCGTACTATTTGTCAACGACGAGCATCTCCTCCCTAAAAACTACAAATCTTATTTGGAGCGCAAACTCAGGGAATCATTCGGATTTTACGGAACCCCGATTCGTATAGCCGCTCGTTCCAAGAGCAAAACGGCCAGGAGTTTTAAGAGTTAAAAGTGGAGTATCTTACCCTCTCTCTAATAGCCCTTGTAAGCTATCTGCTCGGATCAATTCCGACCGGCTACTGGCTC
>MDTD01193719.1_pt1 | contig 16367 bp, 15 predicted proteins | sample 811221 | NCBI WGS metagenome assembly MDTD01 (sample SAMN05326646, study PRJNA326480) | marine metagenome | isolation source: seawater | place: Pacific Ocean: South West | collected 2011 | reverse complement strand
TTTAATTAATTCATTTGAAAGTTTATCATTATTTGAAAAAAGTCCTGCATACTCTGATCCTAAAGAAACAATTATAGCACCTGTCAACGTTGCTAAATCAATCATAAACTTTGGTTTGAATTTTTTTTCAGTGAATGTGATTGCATCTGCAAGAACCAGTCTACCCTCAGCATCAGTATTTAAAATTTCAATAGTTTTTCCACTAAAAGACTTTACAATGTCACCAGGTCTTTGTGCATTTCCACTTACCATGTTTTCAACAAGTCCAACGACACCTACAGCATTAATTTTTGCTTTTCTTAATGCAAGATTTTTCATTAAACCAACTACAGCTGCAGATCCAGCCATGTCATATGTCATATCTTCCATAAATTTTGCTGGTTTAAGTGAATAACCACCAGTGTCAAAACAAACACCTTTGCCGATGAAAGCTAGGGGTTTTGATTTATTTTTTAATCCTTTCCATTCGATGGTAGCGAGGTATGATCCTCTTATACTTCCTTGGCCTACACCAAGTAGTGCATTCATACCTAGTTTTTTTAATTTTTTTTGATCATAAATATTTATCTTCAAGCCATGCTTTTTAAGAGACTTTATTCTTTTAGCATATTCATCTGGATGTAAAATATTTCCTGGTTCAGAAACTAAATCTCTAGCAAAAAAAGTTCCCTCCTCTAATGCTTTAAATTTCAATTGTTCATAAGTTGATAGATTATTTTTTTTTCCAATAATATGAATGTTAATTAATCTCTTTTCTTTTTTAGATTTATATTTTTTAAAATTGTATGATTTTAATTTTAATCCATGTAGTAGATGACCTAAAAAGTTTTTATGGACATCTGTCAAATTATCTGAGCTAATGAAATATTCGGGGTTTTTTCCATAATTAATACGGTCATAAAGTTCGGCACCCAAATTTTCTATTTCAAAATTTTCTATATTCTTTTTAATAGATACTAAAACAATCTTTTTTTTTGAGCTAATTTCAAAAACTAACAATTTTTTTGTTAAATCACTCGTTTTCAATAAGTCTGTTATGTAGGAATATTCAAAACTTGAAATATTCTTTTTTAGAGGTTTTATGCTGAACTTTTCATCTACAAAAAATACTAAATTTGCAGTGGTTTTTCTTGAAGAGGTTTTTTTAATGCTTAATTTTATTGACATTTTTAATATATATGTACTTTAGGTTGTATTTAAATTGTAAACTAAAAGTTGAAAATATATAGTGATTATTTTGTTAAATTTCAATGGAAAAATTAATTTTTAAAAAAATTGTTAAGGACATTAGTCTATTTTTATTTATCTCAATTACGTGCGTTGCAACAATCGTTTGGATTATTCAAGCTGTAAATTATTTGGACCTAGTATCTGAAGATGGACATAGTTTAAGAGTTTACTTTTCTTACACTGTTTTTTCTCTTCCTAAAATTTTAAGTAATATTTTACCTTTCATGTTTATGATATCTTTATTTTATGTAATCATTAATTATGAGACTAATAATGAACTTATAATTTATTGGATAAATGGAATTTCGAAATTAGATTTTGCGAATATAATTATAAAAATATCTTTGTTATATTTTTTAATTCAAATTTTATTAACAACAGTTGTAGTTCCATATTCACTTGATAAAGGGAGATCATTTTTTAGAACATCTAATATAGATTTATTTTCTTCGATTATTAAAGAAAAGAAATTTATTGATACAGTAGAAAAGTTAACAATTTTTGTTGATAAAAAAGAAAACAATTTTTTAAAGAACATAATTATAAAAGAAAAAATAAGTGAAGAACAATCTCAAATAGTTGTAGCAAAAAATGGAGAAATTATTACCACATTGAATGGTGTTCAAAAAATTATCTTGAATGAGGGAAAAATTATTAATACTGAAAATAATAATCAAAATATTATTGATTTTTCAAAATTTACTCTTGACCTAAATAAATTTGATACTAACACGATTACAAATCAAAAAACGCAAGAAATGAAAACTTTTGATTTAATAAGATGTGTTCGGATTATTGAAAATTACAGAAAATCAAATTCAAAAAATGTTAATAAAAATTTTTTTAAAGGTTGCGCATTTCAGATTTCTCCAGCTATTTCAGAAGAATTTTTAAAAAGATTTTTTGCACCTATATTTATAATTTTAATAGGGTTATCTTCATCTTTGATAATTACCTCCAGTAAAGATAACCGTAATTACAAAATTTCAAATTTTGTTAAATTTGCTTTAGGAATTTTTTTATTAATCATATCTGAAATTTCTTTGTCAAGCACGATTGAAAGTTTAGAAAAATTAATCTCTTATTTTTTTATTCCAATTGCATTTTTTTTAATAATTTATGGTTATTTAATTTTAAGTTTAAGATATAAAAGATTATATTGATATGGTTATTAACATTCATAAACAATATTTATTAAAAAAATTTTTAAAAAAAATTTTTTTAGTATCAGGAATATTTTTGATATTAATTTTAATCATTAATTTAATAGAGGAAGCAAATTTTTTGAAAGGCAGTGATGCAAATATTATTACACCAGTTATTTTATCATCACTTAATGCTCCTTCTTTATTGTATGAAATGTTTCCTTTTATTTTTTTGATATCAACTCAATTTTTTTTTATAGATATTTTTGAAAATCGAGAAATTTTTACTTTAAGACAATTTGGAATGGATAACTTTAATTTATTAAGATTTTTAATTTTTGTATCATTTATTCTAGGATTTTTTGTAATAATAATATTTTACAATTTTTCTTCAATATTCAAAAATAAATATCTTCAAATTAAAAATGATTACGCACAAGACAAAAAATATCTAGCTGTAATTACAAAAAATGGTCTCTGGATAAAGGATATACAAAAAGATGGCACAATAATAATTAATGCAGAAAAAATTGAAAATACGTATTTAATAAATTCATCAATTACCCAGTTTGATAAAAATTTTCAAATAACTAAAAATATTATTGCAAATAAGGTGGATATTTCAAAAAAGGAGTGGATCCTTTTTAACGCAATAGTAACCGAACTAGACAATAGCTCAATAAAGCACGAAAAAATTTACTTTAAAACAAATTTTGATTTAGAGAGAATTAGTAGTCTTTTCTCAGATTTAACGTCATTAACATATTTTGATCTTTTGAAACTTGAAAAAGATTATAAAGCTATTGGGTATTCTACTAATGAGATTAATATACAAAAACATAGATTCTACTCATTGCCTTTTCTGTTATCTGCGATGACTATAATAGCTACTATAATCATGATTTATAATAAATTTAAAAAAAAGATTTTGTTTAATTTATTTATTGGAATTTTATTTTCTGTTTTAGTCTATTACTTGGGAAATTTCTCAAACTTGCTTGGTGAAAATGGCAAATTACCACTTATTTTATCTGTATGGTTTCCTGTCTTAATGTTGTTAGGTCTTTCAATTATAGGAGTTATTAGATTGAATGAAAAATAACTTTCAATATATAAAAATATTATTCATATTTTCTTTTTATTTTTTTTCATTAAATAATCTTTTTGCTAAAGATTTAAATTTTAAAGCTTCAGAAATATTAACGTACGAGGAAGGAAATTTGATTGTGGGAAATAAAAATGCTGAAGCGAAAATTGATGGAGAATTAGAAATTTATGCAAACAAATTTACTTATAATAGAAATGATCAGACTTTAGTTGCAGAAGGGAACGTGAAAGTAAATGATTTAATAAATAGTACAAATATTGAATCAAATAAGATATTCTATGATAAAATTCAAAGTAAGATTATCTCTTATGATAAAACTTATTTTCTTATAGATAAAAAATATAAAATTTTTTCAGAAGATGTAAATTTTCTTATCAATGAAGCAATTGTATTTTCAGATAAATCAACAAAGTTAATTGATGATGAAAACAATAATATTCAACTCTCAAGTTTCAAGTATTCAAACAAAACTGAAATTGTAAAAGGCACAGATATTAAATTATTAGATAAAGAAAAAAATAGTTATTTTGTTAATAAAGGAATGTTAAAATTAAAAGACTATGAGTTATTAGGTAAAGATATTCAGGTTTATTTAAGAAAAGATAGTTTTGGTAATTCTGAAAATGAACCTAAACTAAAAGGTAACTCAATTCACTACAAAAAAAATAAAACATTTATATCAAAAGGCGTTTTCACATCTTGCAACAAAAATGATAATTGTCCTCCGTGGATGATTACATCAAAAAAAATTATTCATGATAAAGAACAAAGGCAGATAAATTATAAAAATGCTTGGTTAAAAATCTATAATGTCCCTGTAATGTATTTTCCAAAATTTTTTCATCCAGATCCTACAGTGGATAGAAAGTCTGGGTTTTTAATACCACAATTAAATAATTCTAATAAACTTGGAACGTCTATGACAATACCTTATTTTAATGTAATTTCCGATAGTGCTGACTTTACATTTAAACCAAGAATTTTTTCAACAGACGAGATTTTAATACAATCAGAGTATAGGAAAAAAACAAAAAACTCCTCACATATAATTGATTTTAGTCTAAATAATGATCAAAGTATTTCAAATGATACGAGAACTCACTTCTTTTCAAACTCAAATATCGATTTGGAAAGCAATTTTTTGGATGAAGGTTCATTATTTCTAAAATTAGAAAAAATTTCCAATGATAATTATGCTACAATTTATAATTTAGAAAGCACAAGTCCTATTATAAAAGACACATCAACATTAGAGTCTAGTCTTGAATTTTCTGGACTTAAAAATGATTTTTATATTGATGTATCTTTAGAAGTTTATGAAAAAATGAATGTAAATAATAGTGATAAACATGAATTTGTTTATCCTAATTATTCATTAAGTAAATTATTTAATCTCGAAAATAGATACTTAGACAATTACGAGATTATTTCCTCAGGAAATCAAAAAAAATACTCAACCAATATTTATGAAATGTCACAAGTAAATGATATTTTGATTTCATCTAATCAATTTATTTTAAACGATATTTTCGAAACTGATTTCAAAACTTTATTAAAAAATGTAAATACTAAAGGAAAAAATTCTGATACTTATAAAGATAAGACACAATCTGAACTTTTATCAAATTTTTTATATGATATTTCTCTACCTTTAAAAAAATCAGAAGAAAAGTATACTAAATTTTTCACACCTAAATTATCACTCAGACATAGTCCAAATAAAACAAAAAATATTCAAGATTTAAATAGACAGCTTAATATAAGTAATATTTTTAGTTTAAATAGAATCGGAACTGATGATGATATTGAAAGTGGAACATCTTTAGCTATAGGTAGTGAATTTTTAATAAAAAACGAAAACCAATCTGATATTTTTTCTTTTGATATCGGAACAGTATTTAGAGAGGAAGAAAATAAGAATTTACCTTCTAATAATACATTAAGAAATTCTCAATCTGACATTGTGGGTGGTTTGTTTTTTAGTGGTTTAGAAAATTGGAAAATAGACTATAATTTTTCTGCTGACAATGATTTAAATACAATAAATCTTCATCGTGTAGGCAATACATTTAGAGTTAATAATTTTATTCACACATTCGATTTTTATGAGGAAAATAATTCATTAGGTGACAATAGTTATTATTCCAATAAACTTACTTATGAAGCAAATAAAAATAACTTTGTTTCATTTAGAACGAGAAGAAATAATAAAACAAACCTTACAGAATTTTATAATCTAATCTATGAATACAAAAATGATTGTCTTGTAGCCTCAATTAATTATAATAAGGAATATTATTCAAATAATGCTTTAGAACCAAATGAAAATTTATTTTTTAATATTACGCTAATACCGTTAGGTTCTACAAATACTGATAATATATTAAACAAATAAATGAAAAAAATATTTATCTCTTTTTTTTTCATCATTTTTTTTTGTAATTTTACTTATCTTAATTCTAAAGAAGTTAAGATTGTAAAAAAAATAGGTAATCAAATAATTACAAATGTAGATATTGAAAATGAGTACAAATATTTAGTTTCACTAAATAAAGAATATCGGAAATTGGAAAAAGATAAAATTTTTAATTTTGCTAAATCTTCTCTTTTTAGAGAAAAAATAAAAGAGATAGAATTAAGAAAATATTTTGACTTAGGTGTACAAGACTCTTTTTTAGATAGTAAAATTACTGAGCTCTATACAAATTTAGGTTTTTCTACTTCAGAAGATTTTCAAGACTATCTTGGTCAATTTGGTTTGAGAAATGAAGATATTATAAATAAAATTGAAATAGAATTAAAGTGGAATAAACTAGTTTATGATAAATACAAAGATCAATTAGTAATTAATGAAGAACTATTGAAAAAAAAAATAATTGACGAGTCAAAAAATAAAAATTCATATAATTTATCTGAGTTAATTTTTTCATACAAAACTGAAGAAGAAAATAAAAAAAAACTTTCTGAGATAATAAGAAGTATAAATGAGATTGGATTTGAAAATTCTGTTTTAATTTTTAGTGAAGCTGAGACAATTAAAAATTCAGGTTACCTAGGTTGGGTAAGTGAAATAAGTTTATCAAAAACAATTTTAGAAAAATTAGAAGAAATAGATGTGTCAGAAATTACAAAACCAATTCAATTACAAAATACAATATTAATTCTAAAATTAAATGATAAAAAAAAAATACAAATTTCTACAATTAACTTAGATGATGAACTAAGAAAATTAATAAAATTTGAAACTAATAAACAATTAAATATATTTTCAACAATTTATTTTGAAAAAATAAGAAGTAAACTAGATATAAATGACTAGAAAACCAATATTAATAGTTGCTGGAGAACCTTATAGTATTTTTTCTGAAATTTTTTTTAAATCTTTAAAAAAACTTAATTTAAAAAGACCTTTAGTTTTAATAGCCTCAAAAAAGATATTTTTACAGCAAATGAAAAAATTAGGTTATAATTATCAATTTAACACGATAGATAAAAAATTATCTAAAGAGATATTCTATAAACAAAAAGTGATAAATATAATTGATGTAGAATTTAAATTTATTAAAATCTTTGATAAAATAAGCAATAAATCAAATGAATATATAAGTGAATGTTTTTTAATTGCAAATAATTTGTTAAAAAATAATAAAGCATACGCCCTTATAAATGGACCTATATCAAAAAAAAATTTTTTGAAAGATAAGTATTTAGGAGTAACAGAATATCTCTCAGGAATGAATAATGTCAGAAATTTTGCAATGTTAATATACAACAAAAGTTTATCTGTAAGTCCAATTACAACACATATTGCTTTAAAAAAAGTATCAAGCAAGATTTCAAAAAAAAGAATAATTAACCATGTGTATCTGATAAAAAAATTTTATTATTCTTTATTTAAAAAAAATGTAAAAATAGCAATAACTGGCTTAAATCCACATTGTGAAAGTAATTTCAAAGATAGCGAAGAAAAAAAAGTAATTTCTCCTGCGATTAGTTTTTTAAAGAAAAAAGGGTATAAAGTTGAAGGCCCATTTCCCACTGATAGTTTGTTTATGAAAAACAATATAAATAATTTTGACGTTGTTGTTGGTATGTATCATGACCAAGTTTTAACACCAATGAAAACTATTCATAACTTTGAGGCAATAAACATAACTTTAGGGCTGCCATATATAAGAATTTCACCAGACCATGGAACTAATAATCAGATGTTGGGCAAAAATAAATCCAACCCGACTAGTTTAATTTCTGCTATTAAATTTTTACAAATTAAGTGATACCGACAGCAAAAAAAAGTCTTGGTCAAAATTTTTTAATTGATAAAAATATTTTAGAAAAGATTGTAAGTCTTACAAATATAAAAAATCAAACTGTTGTTGAAATTGGACCAGGAACAGGTAATTTAACTGAATTCATTTTAAGAAATAATCCAAAAAAATTTATAGCTATCGAAAAAGATAGAAATTTAGCTTCAATTCTAAAAAAAAAATTTAAAGATAGATTAGAAGTTATTAATAAAGATATATTAAAAATAAATGAAAAATTATTATCTAAAGATAAAGTTATTGTTTTTGGGAACCTACCTTACAATATTTCAACTGAAATATTATGTAAATGGATTTTGAATTTGGATAATGAAAAGTTTTGGTTTGACTCATTAATTTTGATGTTTCAAAAAGAAGTAGCAGATAGAATAGTTTCTAAATTTAATTCTTCAAAATATGGAAGATTAACAATCTTATCAAATTGGAAATTAAACATAAAAAAAATTTTAAATATTAAACCAAACAGTTTTAATCCTAAACCGAAGGTTGACAGTTCATTGATTATATTTTCACCTAAAAAAAATTTTTTTAAGATAAAAAATCCGAATAATTTAGAAAAAATAACTAGAATTTTTTTCAATCAAAGAAGAAAAATGATAAAAAAACCTTTCAACCAGTTATTCAATGGAAATTTTGAAATTATTCAAAAACTTAATTTAGATATGAATTTAAGACCTCAAAACTTAGATTTTGAAACTTATTACAAGCTAGCTTTCGAATTTGAAAATTTAAGATGTTAATTTTTCAACATGAGATCTTATATAGTTTGAGTCATAATCTTTAGATCCATTATTGATTTCTGCTTTGATAAGTTTGAGTATTTTTGAATAACATTGATTTAAATTTTCATTTATTACTACGTAATCATAATTTATCCAATGTAGTAAGTCTCGGCTAAACTGTTTCATTCTCTCTTCAGCGATTAGCTTGTCTTTCATATCTCTGTTAGACAATCTTTCAAATAAAATTTTCCTGCTAGGTGGCAAAATAAAAAAAGTGATTAATTTATAGTCTAAATTTTTATTTTTAATTTGATCAGCCCCTTGCCAATCAATATCAAATAAAACATTTTTTCCTTTGTTAAGTTTGTCAATTACAGGTGTTCGTGTAGAACCATAAAAATTGTCAAAAACTTTTGCATATTCCAAAAATTCCTCATTTTTAATAAGTCTTTTAAAATTATCTTCTGATGTAAAATAATAGTCTTTATCAGGAACTTCGTTAGGTCTTGGCTTACGAGTAGTGTGAGAAATTGATATTTCAAAATTGTCTAATTTTGAAAGTAAGTTAACTAGTGTAGTTTTACCTGCTCCAGAAGGAGATGATAAAATGATCATTATCCCGTCATTTTCTGAGGGCATTTAAAGTTAGTTAGCTTTTCCTTCTATAAATTTAACAGCATCACCAACAGTTAAAATCTTTTCTGCTTCACTATCAGAAATTTCTGAACCAAATTCTTCCTCAAAAGCCATAACTAATTCCACTGTATCTAAACTGTCTGCACCTAAATCATCAATGAAACTTGACTCTTCTGTTACTTTTGCCTCATCAATACCTAGATGGTCTGCTACTATTTTCTTAACTTTGCTTGAAACATCTTCTGACATTTTGATCCTTTATTGTTATAAATTCTTCTTAGTTTAAAAACCTATTTTGTCAAGCCATATACATGCCCCCATTAACATGTAATGTTTCTCCATTTATATAATTTGATAGTTCAGAGGCTAAAAAAAGAACAGCATTTGCAATATCTTCGGGCTCACCTAATCTTGCTGATGGTATTTTGGAGATTATAATCTCCTTGAATTTTTCGTCAATTTTATCAGTCATCGTAGTTTTTATAAAACCAGGTGAAATACAATTGATATTAATATTTTTTTTTGCATATTCAATTGCTAAACTTTTTGACATTGCTATTATTCCTGCTTTTGAAGCTGTGTAATTAGTCTGTCCCAAATTACCAGTGTGCCCTACTACTGAAGTAATATTTATTATTTTTCCGGATTTGTTTTTTAACATTTTTTTTATAGCAAACTTACTTAATAAAAATGTTGAAGTTAAATTTATATCAATTACTTTTTTCCATTCATTTAGACTCATTCTAATTGCTAAATTATCTTGAGTTATTCCAGCATTATTTATTAAACAATCTAAATTACCACCAAGTTCTTTTAATGCATTTTCTATAAATTCTTCAATTTTTTCATTTTCAGATACATCGAATTTCAAAATCTTGAGATTCTTAAATTTTGATTTTAATTCCTCGAGTTTTTCTATCTTAGTTCCTGTAGCTAATAAATTTACTTCGTTATCGTATAACTTTTTTATTATAGAATTTCCAATTCCTCCAGATGCTCCTGTTACTATAACATTTTTATTTTTTAAATCTTTCATATTTTTATTTCTTGTATATCATCAACGTTGTTGATTGTATTTATTTTTACAGATTTATCTATTCTTTTAACCAAGCCAGAGAGAACTTTTCCTGGTCCAATCTCAATAAAATGATTAACACCATTTTTAATCATTTTAGATACAGTTTCTCGCCATCTTACTCTATTTTCAATTTGGTCAATTAGAAGATTTTTTAATTCATCTTTTTTAAAAACTTCATCAGCAGTCACATTTGAAATTAATATATTTTTACCATCTTGAAAGTCTGTTTTTTGAATTTCTTCTTTCATTACTTTGGTTGCTTTATTCATTAATTTACAATGAAATGGAGCACTAACAGGAAGTTTTATATTTTTGATGTTTTTAGACTTCAAAAACTCAATCATCTTTGATAAGTCATTATTTTTTCCACTCAAAACAATTTGCCCAAATGAATTATCATTGGCTATTTCAACAAAAAAATTTTTATGATTTTCACTTATTATTTTTTCTATATTTTCAACCGTAGAGCCCAGAACTGCCAGCATCCCACCTTGTCCTTTTGGAACAGCATTTTGCATTGCATCGCCTCTGGTTTTTAATAATTTAATAGTTTTAGAAAAACTCAAATAACCTGCAGTTGATAAAGCCGAATACTCTCCTAAAGAATGTCCTGCAAAATATTTTGCATTATTTAAATTAATATTAAATTCTTTTTTTATAACGTTAAATATTGAATAACTTACTAAAAAAATAGCAGGTTGAGTGTTGATAGTAATATCCAATTTTTCTTTAGGTCCTTCTAAAATAATTTTTGATAATGGAAATTCTAAAGTTTCATCTGCTTCTCTAAATATTTTTTTTACTAAGTCATATTTATTAAAAAACTCTTTTCCCATACCTACTAGTTGTGATCCTTGACCTGGAAAAATTACAGAAAACATCTAAAAAAACCTATTTTATTGTTACTATTTTGCTATTGTAATTGAAGATTTATAATAGTATATCCTCATTTTTTATAAATAATTTAAATGAACTTATACGAGCATACTATTATAGCAAGACAGGATACCTCTCCTAGTGAAATCAAGCAGCTTACAGAGAAATATTCAAAAATAGTAGAAAAAAACGATGGAAAAATAGTTAAAACTGAAAACTGGGGTCTTTTAAATCTTTCTCATTTGATTAAAAAAAATAAAAAAGGTAGCTATATCCATTTCAAAATTAAAAGTAAAGGCAGCGTGATTGGAGAATTAGAAAAAAATGAAGCTTTAGATAAAAAGTTACTTAGATATTTAACTGTTAGAGTTAAAAAATTTGATCTTGAAATAAATTATTTTTCAAAGAAAGAAGATAAAGAAAAAAAAGAGAACACTTAAGATTAATTATGCCAAAAAGACAAAGTGGAAACAAAAAAAGCAAACAAAGTAATTTTGCTAAACTAAGTATATTTCAACCCAATAAAAATAGATTTAAAAAAAGTTGTCCCCTGTCGGTAAAAGGTGCTCCAAAAGTAGATTATAAGAATATTAAACTATTGAAAAAGTATATATCTGAGAATGGAAAAATTTTACCTTCCAGAATTACCAATGTGAGTCAAAAGAAACAAAGGGAATTATCTATTTCAATCAAAAGAGCAAGAAATCTAGCACTATTATAGAAATTATATGAAAGTAATATTATTAGAGAATTTAAAAAAAATTGGAATGATAGGCGAAGTTATTGAGGTTAAACGAGGATTTGCAAGAAATTTTTTAATTGCAAACAAAAAAGCTTTATATGCATCAAAAGAAAATATAGCTGAAGTTGAAAAGATAAAATCAGCATTATCAAAAAAAGATAATGAAAAAAAAATAGAGGCAAAAGCATTAGCAGAAAAAATAAATAAAAAAGATTATAAAGTTAAAAAACTTTGTACAGAAAATAAAGAACTTTACGGATCAGTCAAACCAACAGAAATTTCAAAGCTAATAAATGAAGCAGACAAGATCAATATTAAGCCGTCTATGATTCAGCCGATTACAGAAATAAAATCAATTGGAAAATTTAAAGTTAAAATTACATTACACTCTGAAGTTGATGCTGAAATAACTATTGATGTTACATCAGCAGAAACTATTCAATAATTATACAATTTTTTCCCCAATTATTTTTTTCATTTTTTATAAAATTATGATTGATATAACTATTCTCAATGGAAAATAATCTAAGTATCGTACGAGATAAATTTAAAGAACTTCCAAATAATATTGAAGCAGAACAAGCTGTAATTGGATCAATTCTTGTCACAAATGAAATCTTTGATGAAATAAATATTATTATAAGAAGTGAAAACTTTTACGATCCAATGCATCAAAAAATCTTCGAAGCTATAGAAAATTTAATCTACAAAGGTTTGTTAGCAAATCCAATAACTTTAAAAAATTATTTCAAGGATGAAAAAGATGAATTAAATGTTCCAGAATATTTAGTAAAAGTTACAAAATTTTCAACTTCTGCTAGACAAACAATTGAATATTCTAAAATAATCTATGACATGTTTGTTCGTAGAGAGTTAATAAAAATTTCTGAAGATACAATTGATAACGCAAAATTAAATGATCTTAATACGACTGGACAAACAATAATTGAAAATTCTGAAAAAGAGTTATTTAAATTAGCTGAGAAAGGTTCTTTTAGTTCTTCATTTATAAAATTTGATAAGGCCTTGAGGGAAACAATTGATATGGCTTCAGCTGCTTATAAAAATGATGAAGGTATTGTAGGTGTTCCAACAGGTCTAAAGGATTTAGATGATAGATTGGGTGGTCTACACAAATCAGATCTTATTATAATTGCTGGTAGACCTGGAATGGGTAAAACAGCTTTAGCCACTAATATAGCCTTTAACGCAGCTAAAAAATTACAAGATAGTGGTAGAAAATCTTCTATTGCTTTTTTTTCATTAGAAATGTCATCTGAACAATTATCAACTAGAATTTTAGCAGAACAATCTAGAATAAAATCAAATGATATTAGACGAGGAAAAATTTCTGATGAACAGTTCGATAAGTTCATAGAAACTTCAAAAAATATTGCTGAGCTTCCATTGTTTATTGATGAAACTCCAGCAATAACAATAGCTGCAATGAGTAATAGAGCAAGAAGAATTAAAAGAATTGAGGGACTTGATATGATTATTGTTGACTATATTCAGCTGATGAAAGGCACTTCAAATTATAAAGATGGAAGAGTTCAGGAAGTTTCAGAAATTACACAAGGTTTAAAAGCAATAGCAAAAGAACTAGCAATACCAGTGGTTGCTCTTTCTCAATTATCAAGACAAGTTGAGCAAAGAGATAATAAAAAACCTCAATTATCTGATTTAAGAGAGTCTGGCTCTATTGAGCAAGATGCTGATGTAGTAATGTTTGTTTACAGAGAGTCATATTATTTAGAAAATAAAGAACCAAAACCGGCAACTGTTGAACATGCTGAATGGCAAGCTAAAATGAATGAAGTTTCTAATTTAGCAGAGTTGATTATAGGAAAACAAAGGCATGGTCCAACTGGAAATGTATTCCTTGAGTTTGAAGCAATGTTTACCAAATTTAAGGATACTCAAATCAATTAAATTCCCATATAAATGACTAAGATGTTTGGTCAATATTATGAAAATGTAATTTTAAAGAACCCTAAATTTGTATTGATCATTTTGCTCATCACTTTAGTGAGTTTTGGTTATTACTCAAAAAATTTTAGATTAGATGCCTCATCTGAAACTCTGTTAATTGAAGGTGATCCAGATCTCAAATACCTTCAAGAAATATCTCAACGATACGGTTCTAAAGATTTTTTAATACTTACTTATAGTCCCAATGAGGGGATGATCTCGGACACATCAATAAATAATCTTTTAAGTCTTAAGTATAAAATTCAAAGTTTAGATTGGGTGCATAGTGTAATTACTCTTCTAGACATACCACTATTAAATAGTTCAGACTCACCTTTACAGGAAAGACTTCAAAATTTTAAAACTCTTAAGGATGAGGGTATTGATAAATTTAGAGGATTTAATGAGATTAAAAGTAGCCCAGTTTTTAGAAATTTTGTAATTAGTGAAGATGGTAAAACAAGCGGTATCATTGTTAATATAAAAAAAAACGAACGTTTGGAAGATATTAAAGATAAATCAAAACAAGAAATTGAAGATCATAAAGATTTAATTAAAGAAAGAAATCATCAAAATATTCTTGAAATAAGAGACGTTATTAAAAGTTATGAAGATATTGGTAAAATCCATTTAGGTGGAATACCTATGATTGCTGACGACATGATGTCATTTATTAAAAGCGACATAATTGTTTTTGGAATAGGTGTGCTTTTATTCATAATCGCAACTTTATGGTTTGTATTCAGAAAACTTATTTGGATAATTGTTCCAATATGTAGTTGTTTTTTTTCGGTTTTAATAATGATGGGCATATTGGGTTTGTTAGGTTGGAAAGTAACGGTAATATCATCAAATTTTATTGCTTTAATGTTAATTTTAACAATGGCAATGAACATTCATATAAGTACTAGATTTTTACAACTAAAAGAGAAACTTCCTAACAAAAGTATTTTAGAATTACTTACTTTAACTACAAATAAAATGTTTTGGCCAGTTTTGTATACTGTGTTAACGACTATAATTGCTTTTCTGTCTTTGGTTTTTAGTGAAATAAAACCTATTATTGATTTTGGATTAATGATGACTTTAGGATTATTAACCTCTTTTATAGTCACATTCACATTACTTCCAACACTTATTAATTTTGTTCCGAAAGAAAAAATTTCTCTTAAAAAATATGACAACTCCTCAATTACAAATTTTTTTTCAAAAATATCTATTAATAATCAAAAGCTAATTTTTATTTTAACATTTATTGTTATAATAATTAGTGTCATTGGCATCAGTCGATTGGAAGTTGAAAATAGTTTCATAAATTATTTTAGTAAAAAAACTGAAATTTATAAGGGGATGAAACTAATCGATGAGAAATTAGGTGGTACTACTCCACTTGAAATCATTTTAAAATTTAAAAAAAAAGAAAAAGATATATCCGATGAAGAAGACGAATTTGAAGATTGGGGAGATGAAGACAAAACTAATGATGAAAAATACTGGTTCACTAAGGATAAAATTAATAAAATTACTAAAGTTCACAATTATCTTGATAGCTTACCTCAAGTTGGAAAAGTCTTATCTTTCTCATCAATTATTGAAGTAGCAACTGTTTTAAATAATAACAAACCTCTTGGCACTCTAGAAATGGGTGTACTTTATTCCAAAATACCCAAGACTATCAAGACTGAAATTATTGACCCTTACATTTCTATAGAAAATAATGAGGCAAGAATTAATCTGAGAATAATTGACTCTCAAGAAAATCTAAGAAGAAATGATTTAATCAATAAAATTAATTTTGATTTAGAAAATAAAATTGGATTGAATAAAAATGAATATAAACTAGCTGGAGTGTTGATTTTATTTAATAATTTACTTCAAAGCTTATTCAAATCACAAATACTCACATTAGGCTTAGTCATTGTAGGAATATTTTTTATGTTTGTGGTGCTATTTAAAAATATAAAACTATCTTTGATCGGAGTTGTTCCAAATTTCATAGCAGCATTTTTTATTTTAGGAATTATTGGTTTACTTAATATTCCATTGGATATGATGACTATAACGATTGCTGCAATTACGATTGGTATTGCTGTGGATAATAGTATTCATTATATTTACAGATTTAAGGAGGAGTTTAATAATTTACAAGATTATCAAAAAACTTTAAAGTTATGTCACTCAACAGTTGGGAGGGCTATTTTGAATACCTCTATAACAATTGTTTTTGGATTTTCTATTTTGGTCTTATCTAAATTTATTCCAACTATTTATTTTGGTATTTTTACTGGTATAGCTATGTTATTAGCAATGATATCAGTTCTAACTTTGCTTCCATCATTAATATTATTGATAAAACCTTTTGGAAAATAATTTAATGCCAGATATTTTAGTTAAACTTTTTAAAATTACTTCCTTAATTGATCTAACATATCTTGTAATAACCATTTTTTCTTTAATCAAATGTTACAAAAAAGGATTTGTTTTAAGTATTTTATCAATGGCAAAGTGGTTGTTCTCATACATAATAACATTAA
>MDTD01043376.1_pt1 | contig 16367 bp, 11 predicted proteins | sample 811221 | NCBI WGS metagenome assembly MDTD01 (sample SAMN05326646, study PRJNA326480) | marine metagenome | isolation source: seawater | place: Pacific Ocean: South West | collected 2011 | reverse complement strand
GCAGGGTTGGTCCATCTGTTGTTGCACGACAACGGGGGGCTTGCTTTCTACGGGGCACTCGTGGCCTGTGTTTCACTTTTGATGCTCTTGTTGGGGCAGCGCGTGGCCAAAGATTATGAAGGGGCCAAGACCATTGTCATTTACTTGGTGCCTGCCGTTTTCTTGTTGTTCTTATTGCAATAAAAAAAGCCCTTTTCAAATGGAAAGGGCTTTGTTGAGCTAACTTGTGGCAAGCTCTATTTTTTGTATTTCTCGTTAAGAATTTTGAGAACTTCTTCTGTGAGGTCATCGGCCTCATTGCCATATAATACGGCACCGCCCTCGCCCCCGCTCAAAATAAAAGCATACCCATTGGTCTTGCCGTAGGCTTTGATCTCTTTTTTCACCTTGCTGACAATACTGTCGATTTCGGTTTGTCCGATTTGTTGTAATTGCTGTTCTTCTTGCTGAAGCTGCTGCCCCACAAACTGCCCCTTCTGTTGAAGAAGTCCGTATTGTTCTTGGGCATTTTTCTGCGACATTTTTTGGGCCTTTGCCTGAAAGTCTTGCAACTCCAATTGAAAGGCCTGCGAAATACTATCCCGTTTTTTGGTGAACGCGTCACGCTTTGTGTTGAAACGCGCTTCGGCGTCTATTTTCTCTTGATAGCCGTCAAGTAGCTCGACCGTATCAACATATCCTATCTTCTGTTGCTGACAGGCCGCTGCCAAAATAATCAAAAGGCTAACGAATAATTTTTTCATTGTTCATTGTTTTAGTGGCGCAAAAATAGAAAAGCTTTTTGAATGTGATCCATCCGGAAGAAAATATAATGCGACATGGCAAAATGCCGCCCATAGAGAGTGATTATTAAAAACAATCGTTGTTATCAATAGGACTTATGGTTTTTTGGCCTTATAAATGGTTTCTATCTGGCTGTATTCCTATCGGCAAAGGTTTGCCAAGGCCTGTGAAGAAAGTCGCCCACAGGCCCTTAAATAGCCTATTTACGCTTCAGAATGTAAATCAGGGAGGAATACTCGCCGGAAAAGGCCGCTTTAACATTTGACCAAAGGCCCACCCACGGAAAGGTGAACCACCAAAGCGGATTCTTCTTGTATTTTTCCGATAGCATTGACACGTAGAATGCATCATAAAACATGGGGTGGGTCTTGACCACTTTTAGCCCATGCCCTTCAAAAAGTTTTGCCATGGATGTCTGCGAAAAATGCCAAAGGTGCCTTGGCACATCGTAAGCGGCCCAAAATTCTGCATAATGCCTTGCGTCGTACGATCTAAAATTGGGCACTGCTATAAAAAGGGTTCCTTCCTCCGCCAGCAACCCTGAAATCACGGCGGCCTGCTTTTCTAGCTCAGGAAGATGTTCCAACACATGCCATAACGTAACGGTCTGAAATTTTCTATCCGCTACGGCATTTAGGTCGGCCTTGAGCGACACCCCTTTTTCGTGGGCACGTTCTCGGGCGTAGGTGCTCGGTTCTACCCCGGTCGCCGACCAGCCTTCTTTTTGGGCCCTTAGGACAAAATCGCCAGAACCGGCGCCGATATCCAGCAATGACCTTTCGTGACCACACCACTGCCCAAGTAGTTTCATTTTTCTACGAAGCATGTAGCCCTTGACCCAATGGTACAGTTTTTCAATTAGATTATTCCTACTATCCGAATGGGAAATATAGGATTCGCTTTTGTAGTAGGCCGAGCTGTTCTGGGGCTGTGGATGCGTTACCAACATATCGAGCGATTCATCGTGAAGCAATTCGAACGACTCGCCGGTAACCGAAAAATCTTTAGTCTTTAAATAGGACCTCATTATAATTATGCGTGGTCAGGTATTCTTTTTTCAGGTCTCGAAGATACACCAAAACCTCTTTTCTCGATGGGTAATCTTCATGCAGGCAATCTTTCTCCAAGGAGCTGAACACCTCGATGGCAATGTACCGATTCTCATTCTCCAAAACATCGCGTCCGCTGATGTATTCCTCCTCCTCACTACCCAAAGCTTCATTCATGACCGCATTGAACAAAGCTGGAAACAAATTCAAACTCTTGTCTTTTATTTCGACTTCATAAAAAGAGAAAAAATAGTTGTTATTGGCAACCGAAAAAGGAACCTGCACATCCACATAATAATCATCCAATTGAAACTTGGTGTTGATGTAATCATAAAAATGTCCCGCAGGTTTTGGGTCTTCAAAAACAAAAACGGTTTTCTTCGGAAGCCCCCTTTTAAAGCGTTTGCCCTTGGTGATTTTGTAGTCTGAAATCGTTGGCGCAATACGGCCAGGGATGCAGCCTTGGAGCAACAAAAGCGCCAACAGCAGCGGCAGTACATGTTTCATCTTGGTCTTGGCTCTGGTTGAAGAAGGTTACACAAAAACCAAGCCAGTATACACTTAATGTTTGAAAAAGCCGCTGATGTTCCACGTGGAACATGGCCGCCCTATCTCCCCAAAAACACCAACAAAACGCTAATATCTGCAGGCGAAACACCACTGATTCGAGAGGCCTGCGCGATGGTTACGGGTTGAATGGCCTGTAGTTTTTCGCGCGCCTCAAAGCTAAGGGATTTCAGTTTTGAGTAATCAAAGTTTTCGGGAATCCGAACATCTTCCAGACGGTGCAATTTGTCTGCATTCTGTTTTTCCTTTTCGATATACCCCGAATACTTAACCTGGATCTCTGCCTGCTCAAGCACCTCATTGTCCAACTCCTTTTCGGCAACAAATGACGAAACGGTTTCAAGCTGCAACATATGGTCCATCGTTACTTTGGGTCGCGAGAATACCTTGAACAGTTTATCGGCCTGTTTGACCGTCGCAGAATCCAATTTTTCCAAAATGGGGTTTATTTCTTCTGGATCAAAGCTGGTTTTTCTGAAAAAATCCACAAATTCCTGCGATTTTTTCTCTTTCTCCTCCATTTTTCGCATTCTTTCTTCGGAAGCAAGCCCCAATTCGTAGCTCCTTGGGGTCAGACGCAAATCGGCATTGTCTTGCCGCAACAACGTTCGGTATTCAGCCCTTGAGGTAAACATACGATACGGCTCTTCTGTGCCCTTTGTGATCAGATCATCAATCAACACGCCTATATAGGCCTCGTCCCTCTTTAGGATAAAAGGTTCTTTTTCGTTGATTTTCAGGTGTGCATTGATGCCCGCCATCAGTCCCTGTGAAGCGGCCTCCTCATATCCGGTCGTACCATTGATCTGCCCGGCAAAGTAGAGGTTCTCTATCAATTTGGTCTCAAGGGTATGCTTTAACTGGGTCGGTGGAAAGTAGTCGTATTCTATGGCGTAACCCGGTCTAAAAAACTTTACATTCTCGAAGCCTGCCACCGAACGTAGTGCCCTGTACTGAACATCTTCTGGAAGTGAGGTAGAAAACCCATTTACATATACCTCAACGGTATTCCACCCCTCTGGTTCCACGAAGATCTGGTGGGAATCTTTGTCGGCAAAACGATGTATCTTATCTTCTATGGATGGGCAATAGCGGGGACCAATACTTTTGATCCTACCGTTGAACATGGGCGAGCGATCAAAGCCTTCGCGCAACAGATCGTGCACCAATTGACTGGTACGCGTCATGTGGCAATCGCGTTGTTTTGTGAGCTTAGGGGTATCTAAATAGGAGAATTTTTCGGGATTCTCGTCCCCAGGTTGCGGAGTCATTTTGGAGTAATCGAGTGAACGGCCATCGACCCTCGGAGGGGTGCCGGTCTTCATTCGTCCACTGTCGAAGCCAAAATCGACCAATTGTTCTGTGATGCCAGTGGCAGCTTTTTCCCCTGCCCGGCCACCGCCAAATTGCTTCTCGCCAATATGGATAAGTCCGTTCAAAAAAGTACCGTTGGTCAGCACTACCGCCTTACTTCTTATATCGATACCCAAAGAGGTGCGCACGCCCACCACCCTATTGCCTTCGACCAACAGCCCAGAAACCATTTCTTGGTAAAAGTCCGCATTGGGTGTTTGCTCCAACATCAGGCGCCATTCTTCGGCAAAGCGCATCCGGTCGTTCTGAGCGCGGGGACTCCACATTGCCGGACCCTTGGATTTGTTCAACATCTTAAACTGTATGGCCGAGCGATCCGTGACAATGCCGCTATACCCGCCCAAAGCATCGATTTCGCGTACTATCTGACCTTTGGCAATGCCGCCCATGGCCGGATTGCAAGACATCTGCCCAATGGTCTGCAGGTTCATCGTAACCAACAGGGTCTTTGAGCCCATGTTGGCCGCCGCAGCTGTGGCCTCGGCGCCTGCATGGCCGCCGCCCACTACAATTACATCGTATTCCTTTTCAAACATAATCCTATTGTTCCACGTGGAACATTTGTATCATTTCGTCTTCCTTGTTGCGCATCAGCGCAACCTCATCTTCTTTCTTGTCGTTGTATCCCATAAGGTGCAGCACTCCGTGGCACATCACACGAAGCAATTCGTTTTCGAAGCCCACCCCGTGGTCTGCAGCATTGTCATCAACGCGCTCGACCGAAATAAATATATCGCCTGAAATGACCCTTCCGGTAGAGTAGTCAAACGTGATGATGTCGGTGTAGGTGTCGTGATTCAGATACTGCATATTGATATTCCACAGATATTCATCATCACAAAAAACGTAGTCAAGATTTCCCAATTCATAGCCCTCAGCAGTTATTATCCTACTCAGCCAATCGGAAAACTTGTCTTTTTGCTCTAGCTGAAAATCATTCTCAAAATGGAAATCAATCATTTTTAAAGTACTCCCGTACTTTTCTACGGTATTCTTGCCGCAAAGGTAAGGCTTGTCGATCTAAAATTTCTATTTCCTGTTCACTCTTCTTGAACAGCTCGGGCTTGGTGATGATGGGTGCGCGATAACGTTCGGTATTCGTGGTGCTCTTTCGCTCTTTCTTTTGGCCCTGTTTTAAAGTGGCATTCTCTAATTTCAGCAACTGGTGCTGTATATAATTGGCTTTGTTCATGGTGCGTTCAGTGATGCCGTTCTGTATAAGGTCGTTTTCAAAATTCTCCATCTGCTGCACCAGTTTCTTGGCAAGGTCACGGTCAGACTTGTTGATCATATCTTGCAACTGCTTTTCCAATTGCTGGCGTATCTGCTGCTGTTGTTTGTAGATTTCATAAATCTCTTTAAGCTCTTGCTCGCTCAAGCCTTCACCAGACTGCCCATCTTGGCCCTCCCCACCACTCTTTCCGCCTTGTGCCTCTTTTCCGTTCTTACCGTCTTGCCCTTTTTGGTCTCCTTCACTTCCCCCCTGCTTTTCTCCTTGGCCCTCTTCGTTGCCCTCGCCCTCTTTACCGCTTTCAGACTGCTGCTCACCTTTGCCCGATTTCCCCATCTGCCCCATCTGTTCATTCAACTTCTCTTGACCTTCGATAATATCGGGCAATTGAAAGTCACTACCGCTCTGCCCTGAGCCATTGCCCTGTTGCATGCTCATCTGCATATTGTCAAGCGTGTTGGCAAGAAAATCGGCCAGCGCATTGCTCGCGCTGATCACATACTGTTGGTACGCGGCCCCTTGATAGACCTGGTTCTCTGCAATGCTCTCTAAAGCCTTATCGATGTTGTAGTACACCTCGGTCACCTGTTCGTTTACAAACTCAGACAACTCAGCGCGTCTCAGTGAGAGCGCGAACAAGCTGTCGTCAACATGCTCGAACAGGTCGCGCAGTTCTTTCTGTTCGCGCACAGTGGCCGAAAAGTTGGAGACATCGATGTTGGCCTCGCCGACCTGATCAAAAAGGTTCTCTTGCTTGAAAGAAAAAATAACAAGGTTGTCCAAAATCTGCCTGAGCATCTCGGCATCTTCTGTGATGCTCGAACCCCCACCCATGGCCGAGGCACCTTGTTGAAGGCTCTCGCTCATCTCTTTCATCTTTTGGGCGGCTGATTTTTGCTTTTGGGAAGCATTGTTCTGGGTCTTTTGTTTTTCCTCGCTCTGCGAAGATTCTTCCATGCCCTGGTGCTTGTTGATTTCTTCCAGTGCTTCCTGTTGGTCTTGCTTTACCCCTTCCTGCTTTTTCTTGTCAATATCCAGGTCAAGGGGTTTTTTAAGGTTCTGGTTGTCTTTTTTTAGCTCGTCCAATTCATCGCTCAACTTTTCATACTTTTCGTTCAGCTTTTCCTGTTCTTTATTGGAAAAGTCCTGACCTAGTTTTTGCTCTGACAAAATCTCTTGTCTTTCTGCCTGCTTGGCCAATTCTTGTGCCAATTGTGAGGCCTTTTCCGTAACATAATACCGTTTGGTCAATTCAAGCAATTGCTCTAGGTTTCGTTGGTTCTTACCCTGCTGTTTGCCAAGCTCTTCAAGTCGTTTCTTTAAATCATCTTCCTCAATTTTATCGGCAATTTTATTCAGCTCTTGGAGCAACTTGGCATTTTTCTTGGCTTCCAGTTCTTGCCGCTCGAGCCGTTCCTTTAGCAATTGGTTGAGTTCGTCATCATTTTCCTGTTTGTCCAGGCTTTCTTTGAGCTGCTTGCTGAATTTTTGCATCAGGTCTTCTTGCTGTTGTTGTTTTCTAAGAAAGTTCTTGATTTCGTTCTTGTCGTTAAAATCAAGCCCTGATTGCTCTTTTTGCTTTTCGTTGATTTTCTCGAGTTCGGTCTTTTGCTCCCTAAGTTTTTCAAGGGATTTATCGAAATTATCCAAAACGGACTCTTGAAATTCCAGGTCCTTGCTCTTAAGTTCGTTATCGGTATACAACACTGTACTAAAAACCTGGCTCTTTGATACCTTGCCCCCCCTTAGGGCATCGTTGTCGACCACTTCAAATACCAATTGATATGCTTCGCCGGGTTCCACTTGCAAGCCCGAAGGAAATGTGTAGAAAAACTGCTGCACATTGCTCTTGGGCCGCTGCAACACCAATCGTTGAACCTCTTCGGGCCGCTCTTTTGGGTAACAAACCAAGCGTATCTCGCTCACTAGATAATCGTCGGACACCTGTCCTGAATAATATGATTCGTTCAAGTTCAGTGAGTCAAACGCCTGCTCGACCCTTATCTGTGGACTCGCATCGCGAACAACCTTAAAACTATACTCCAAAAATTCATGGTTCTTTACATTGCCGTTGCTGGTAGACAGGCCATAGTCTAAATTGTTGTACACCCGCTTGCTTAGGGAGAAGGCATTATCGGCCCTATCAAAGGCCAAAAGGGTATCGGCCAAATGGAGCTCAATCTGTTCGGTGTTCTTTCCCTTGATCTTCCATGTAGCGATGGTGCCCTCTGGAAAGGTCGCATTGCCTGTGCCTTTGAGCACCTCAGGGCTTCGCCCGGTATAACCTGGATACTGCAGGTGCAGTTCAAAATCTTGGAGCGATGGGGTCGGCAGGCTCACAATATCATAGACCCTCGAATTGTAGCCATTGGCCGTAAAATAAAAGCTTGATTCCTTTACAGGTGCTGAAAAACGATATTCAAAAACCCCTCCCTTCTTCTGCAACAACCATTGTTGACCATTGACCACGATATACGCATCTTCGGGCAACACCTCACCCTCGGTCACCATTTGTATGGTCAGGGGCCGGTCGTCAAAGACCTTCAGCTCGTTGTTCAGCAATCGGAACTGAAAGGGTGCCGGTGGCTCGTAGGCCATATCGTAATTGACCACCCGTTCATATGATCCGAAAAACGAACCCAGATTGCCGGTCAGTGCGATCAAGACCACCACCACAATCGGAATGGCCAAGTACTTTGCATATTTTAGGCTCTCTTTAAAATCGATGGCCTGTACGAACGGAACCGTGTCGAGTTCGTGTGAGCGTTGCCCGATACTGGCCAACAACAACTCCGACTTTTCATCATCCTCGGCAAGTTCGAGCAGGTTGTAGAGCTTGTCATCGACATGGGGAAAATGCTTCCCGATTAGCAACGAGGCCTGTTTGTTCGAAATGCCCTTTTTAATTCGAAACAGATAAAAGATAGGGGTGAGCACAAAATGGTAGAGCAGGTATCCCTCAAAAGCGATTACTGACAACAACAGCACCAAACGGGCGGTGGAGCCCATCCAAAAGAAATATTCAAGCGACAGTGCCACAAGAAAAAAGAGCAGACCGAAAGACAAGAACAACAACAGCCCCTTTACCAAAAGCTTTCGGTAATACTTTGTGATAAAGCCGTTCAGCTTATCGAGTATCTTGTCGTAACTGCCCAAAATCCAGTATCTTTAAATGGTTACAATCAAATCAAACCCCGTCAATTCGAAGGTTTTTCTTAGAAAAACGTGAACTGACCGCTTATTGTTAACGATATACCAAGATACCCGATATTAAAAGATCGGGCTGAAAAAGTTGTGTTAAAATGGACAACTGGAGAGATTTACGCTACCTAGCGGCCCTTACCATACCCCTTTCTGCGGCCATCAGTATCTATTTTGAAGGTTTGTGGAGTTATTTTACGCCCGTCTACGCCTTTGTGATCATTCCCATTTTAGAGGTGCTACTGCCGCAAGATACCAGCAACCTAGTCGGCGCAGAAAAGCAACGAAAGGAAAACAGCCGTTTTTTCGATTGGATGCTCTATCTGAACCTGCCCATTGTCTACGGCCTTTTGGGCTATCTCTTGTGGCATGTGGGCACCAGCGACCATGCCCCCTATGAGCTGGTCGGGCTCTGCCTCTCGCTTGGCATTGTACTGGGCGTCAACGGCATCAACGTTGGCCACGAATTGGGCCATCGCCAACAGACAAGCGAACGGTTTTTGGGCAAGGCCCTACTGCTGCCCTCGTTCTATATGCACTTTTACATAGAGCACAATTTTGGGCACCACGCCCATGCGGCAACCCCCGAAGACCCAGCCACAGCACGCTATAACCAATCGGTATATTCTTTTTGGTTCACCTCGGTGACGCGACAGTACCGAAAGGCTTGGAAAATACAGCAAAAGCTGCTCGCCAAAAAGGAAAGAGGGTTCTTTTCCATAAAAAACGATATGCTTTGGTATGTGTTGCTGCAACTGGCCTATTTGGGGCTGGTTCTTGTCATTTTTGGCGCCACGGCCCTTTGGTTTGCCCTTGGGGCAGGGGTAGTGGGCTTTTTGTTGTTGGAAACGGTCAACTATATCGAACATTACGGGCTGATCAGAAAAAAGATGCCCTCGGGCCGATACGAACGGGTGCGCGAATGCCATTCGTGGAACAGCAACCATGTCATTGGCCGTATCGTGCTCTATGAACTCACCCGCCACAGTGACCATCACTATAAATCGGCCAAGAAGTACCAAGTGCTGGATTGCCACGACGTTTCACCACAGATGCCGTACGGCTACCCCACCAGTATGGTGCTTTCGCTGGTGCCCCCACTGTGGTTTGCCATTATGAACCCTAGGGTCCCTAATGAAATGAAGCCCGAAACAGATTCGTTTTCGCTCGCCTGATGCAATCACTATCTTTGCGGGCAAATTCTTGATGTATGACCAAAGTAAGGGTACGTTTTGCCCCGAGCCCGACCGGGCCATTACATATTGGCGGCGTACGCACCGCCCTTTTCAACTATCTCTTCGCGAAAAAACATGGGGGCGATTTTGTACTCCGGATAGAGGATACCGACCAAAACCGCTATGTTGAGGGTGCCGAACAGTACATTGTCGAAGCCCTAAAGTGGTGCGGTATTCCCTACGATGAGGGCATTGGAAAAGACGGTGGATTTGGCCCCTACCGCCAGAGCGAGCGCAAGCACCTGTACCGACAATATGCCGAAGAACTGGTCGAAAAGGGCAGGGCCTATTACGCCTTTGACACCCCCGAAGCCCTAGATGCACACCGAAAAGACCATGAGGCCAAGGGCAAGACCTTTATCTACAACTGGCACAACCGCCTAAAGCTCGACAACTCGCTGTCAATGATGCCCGAAGCGGTCGAAAAACGACTGAATTCTGGCGAGGACTATGTAATACGGTTTATGACCCCCCCTTATGAAACGGTGGTGTTGAACGACCTTGTTCGGGGCGAGATCAAGATCGACACCAACACCCTTGACGACAAGGTGCTGTTCAAGAGCGATGGCATGCCCACCTACCATTTGGCGAACATTGTGGACGACCATTTGATGCAGATCACCCATGTAATTCGTGGCGAAGAGTGGCTGCCCTCGCTGCCCCTGCACCAACAACTGTACGATGCCTTTGAATGGCAGGCCCCACAGTTCGCCCATTTGCCCCTGATCATGAAGCCCACGGGCAAGGGCAAGTTGAGCAAACGTGATGGTGAAAAAGGGGGCTTTCCGGTGTTTCCACTATCGTGGGAAGATGCCGTGGGGTATCGCGAAGCGGGCTATTTTCCTGAGGCCGTGGTTAATTTTCTTGCCTTTTTGGGCTGGAACCCCGGTACCGAACAAGAAGTGTTCTCGTTACAAGAGCTTGTAGAGGCCTTTTCGCTAGACCGTGTCAACAAATCGGGGGCCCGTTTTGATCCAGAAAAGACCAAATGGTACAATCATCAGTGGTTGCAGCGCAAGAGCGATGGGGAGTTGGCTAGTATGTTTGCGAAGGTGCTTGAACGCCAAGAGATTCCTCACTCCGTTCGGGATCACAACTATGTGGAAAAAGTGGTCTCCCTAATCAAAGAACGGGCCGACTTTGTACAGGATTTCTGGAAACTGGGCGATTACTTCTTTGTGGCACCGGAAAGCTATAACGAAAAGGCAGTGAAAAAACAGTGGAAAGAGGGTACGCCCGACATCATCAAACAAGTGGGCGAAGTACTGAACGGCATCGGTGATTTCTCTTCTGCCAACATCGAAAAACAGGTGAAAGACTGGATCGCCGGCCAAGAACTCGCGTTCGGTAAGGTGGTGCCGCCCCTACGTTTGGTCATCGTAGGCGATATGAAAGGCCCGCACTTGTTTGATATCATGGCCTTGTTGGGCAAAGAGGAGTGCCTGCGGCGGATCGAACATGCGTTGAACACGCTTGGGTAAGTTTGGGGCCATCTCCCCAAGGAAAGGAAACTTGGCAGTGCGCCAAACCTGTCATTTCCAAACCCGAACGCAGTGAGGGTGAGAAATCTCAATTTTCAGATTTCTCGTCGTCCCGATACCTCCCGATAGCTATCGGGGCGGGACTCTGTCGAAATGACTAAAACTCATGTTTCGGTAATTGGGAGGCATTAAGCAATCATAAAACCCGCTTTCACAATAAGTCATTTCGAACTGTCATGCCAAGCGGAGTTGAGGCAGAAGTGAGAAGCCCCATTTTATTTAATAGATTTCTCGTAGCTCATACTTCGCTCCCACGAAAAGACACAAAAACAACTTAGCAATAAGGTCCCGTGCTCTTATTTACCCTTGAATAGCAGCGTAAATTGTTCTTTTCTTCTTCTTGAAATAGGAACAGTGGAGCCATCGATCAACTCAAGATATCCACCGTCCTGTTTTATATACCTTTTTACAGAGCCAAGGTTAACCAAATGGGAATGGTGGGTCCTGAAAAAGCCAAAGTCATTAAGTACTTGCTGATAATGCCCCAAATGTTTGCTTGAAACAATTTTGGAGCCATCCTTCAGATAAATTTCGGTATACGGACCTTCAGATTTCAAGCTCAATATTTTCTTGATCCGCACAAATTCTACCGATTGTTCCATGGGCACGGCGATATTGGGGTCGTTAAGGTTAAAAGTGAGCAATTGGTTGATCAGCGCGTTCGATATTCTTGAATTGTTGTGTGAAAATCTCTCCACCTTGTTCACGGCGCTTATCAATTCTTCTACATCAATGGGCTTCAACAAATAATCGATAGCGCTAAATTTAAAGGCCTTAATGGCATAGTCATCATACGCCGTTGTAAAAACGACCATGTAGTCGTTATAGGTCAATTGCCTTAGAATCTCAAAACTTGTTCCCTCCTTCAACCGGATATCCAAAAACAAAAGGTTTGGCCTTAACCGTTCAATCTTGTTGACGGCCTCAGTAATATTATCGGCTTCGCCAACTATTTTCAGCGATTTGCAGTACTTGCCCAACAGGTTGGTCAAAGCACTTCGGCTGCGGGCCTCATCATCGACTATAAAGGTGGTTATTTTCTCCACTGATGGGTATTTTTAGTTCAACTCGTGTGCCTGCAGGTCGGCCGTTCTCAAAAAGGTCTATTATCTCAATACCTGTTCCCCTGAAAGGTTTTGATAACATGTTCAACCGTTTCTGAACCATGTTGATTCCTTCTGACTTATGGCGCTTCCATCCCATGAGCTCTTTTGATCGCTGCCTGCCCACCCCATTGTCTTCTATGACACAAAAAATATGGTCTTCCCTATCATAAAGTTCAACAAGTAAGCGGCCTCCCTCAGGTTTGTGCGCCAATCCATGGTGTATGGCATTCTCAATGAAGGGCTGGAACAACAATGCTGGAATTTCAATAGGTTCATCTTTTAATGATATGTCTACATTCAACTGGCAGCTAAATTTTTCGCCCAGCCTCAAGAACTCCAACTCAAGATAGTTCTTTATTACTTCCAATTCCTTCTGTAAAGTGGTTTTAGGGCTTCGAGAATTTTCCAAAACTCCACGAAGCAGCTTACTGAACCTGTTTAGATATCGAATGGATTTTTCTTCATTGCCTTCGGTAATCAGGTGCTGGATCGAGTTAAGGGCGTTGAAGATAAAATGCGGGTTCATCTGCGCACGCAGGGCTTGCCTCTCTAAAGAAAGGCGCTCTTCCCTGACCTTCGACTTGAACCGTAGTGATGCCATTCTGTTGGTATGTATGCCGACCAAAATGCCCATTACCAAGAAGGCCACAAGCGCGATAAACCAATTTGATTGATAAAAGGGCATCTTATTGGTGACCTGGAGTATGATCGGGTCGCTCCAATTGATATTGTCGTTCGACGCCTGCAGCATGAAACTATATTCCTTTGCCTTTAAATTGGTGTAATTCACCTGTCTAGTGGTATTGGCTGCGTATTGCCAGTCTTTATCCAATGCTGAGAGTTTATACCGAAATCTAGTGTCTTGGGGTTTTGAAAATGCCTGGGCCGAAAACTGAACGTTCAAATTGCTCTCATTTGGCCCCAGTGAAATATGGCCTATTGTCTCGAAAGAAGCATTGGTTTGGGCCTCTCGCCCGTCTATGGTAATTTTTTTGATGTACGGTTTGGGCAAATACGTACTTTTTTGAATGTCGTCTGGTTCAAAAAAGGAATATATGCCCCTAGACCCCACTACGATTTTTCTCCCCATCTTGCCCAAGTGCTCGTAACCGTACTTTCCTGGGTGGTGCAGCCCGTCGCTCTCATCAAAAGTTACACTTTCTTGGGCGTTTTGTGAGCTGTAGTAAACATTGTTCAGCAACCACCACAGCTTCCCGTTTTCATCAATCAAAGAGAATGTTGAATCATGGCTGTTGAGCTTTTCAACAGCGATTGTTGGCAAGACGGTCTTATCAATTCGAAAAATACCGCTGGTAAGCGAAAGGTATAGATATTGCCCTGATTCATATATGTGGTTCACGTTTCCAAATCCATTTCCAGACCCAAGCTCAGTAGAGAAATCGACAATTGAATCTCCCGGGGTTACTGCAAAAAGGTTGTCTTTCCATCCCATCCATACATTCCCAAGACTGTCTTTATGTACAATATCTCCCCTTAATCTAGTAATCTGTTGAAATTTTCTGCGGATGGCAGCATCATATCGTTCCACATCGCCAGAGACTATATTAACTCGATGAACGCCATTGGCCCTGGTCAGTATCAAGATGTTCTCATCGTCGAACAAAGTGGCGTCGACGAATTTGCCAAGCTGCCCGTCATTTTTGATGTTTATTTTCCGCATCTGTTCATCCCCAACCGTATGCACATAAAGGCCAGATTCTTCCAAAATGAACAAATTGTCGTTTCGTGGAATTATCTTGAGGCCCAAAAAAGACCCGGTCAACGGGGGAACATCAGTCGTGATAAGCTTCCAGGTGCCATTCGATGCATGATGGGCATAAAGGCCCTTTGCACCGAACACACAAAAGTAGATAGTGTTGCTTTTTTCGTGGTTGGTCACCGTTTTCGGAATGTTCCAATCATGGCCGCTGTGCATGGGGTTTTTGAGTGTTCTGATGCGTGACCTTAGGGTGTCTATTACCCGTAGGCCGTTGTCGCGCCCCATCCAAAGCCGTTTCTCACTATCCAAGATTAGCGGTGGGCTTTCAAAAATGCCAAGTGTTTCATTTACAGTGGCCCTATACTCTACCTTATTGTGTTCGGGATTTAGTAAAATGGCCCCTTTGGTCGAGCTTATCCACAATTTTTCTTCGTTGGTTTTAAAGATTCGAAACACGTGGTCTCGCGGGTTGGTGTCACTGGCTGGGCCAACAAAGAATTGTTGATGTTCTTTGGTAACTGTGTCAAATGTTAGATACCCGCCGTGCCAGGTTCCGAGATACAAGGTGCGGCCCGATTGAACTATTTCTGTTATGGTATTGCTCTCTTCTTGTATTGAAGGCCGCGCCTTGGTCATAAGAAACTGCTGGTATTGGTCCGTGCCAAAATCATATCTATATAACCCCGCTTTTCTGGATCCCAGCCATAACACTTGGTCATTATCTTGGTCGATGGTCAAAGACAGAAAAGTAGTGGCCCTATTCAACGAGTTTTCCACCCTTGTGTAAGCGTATTTTTTGGTATTTACATCAAATTTCAAAAACCCGTTATTGACTCCCAGCAAAAGCGTATCGTTGCCTCCATTTTTGTACGTAGCGGATAGTATGTTGTCGTACTTCCCATTTATGGTCCCCAGGTTTATAGAGTCGATTTTTCCAGACCGGTAGTTGTATAAGTAAATTCCCTTTCTGTGCACAAAGGTCATCTTGTGGTGCAGGCTATCTTTCAATATTTCCACAAAAATGCCCTTGAACCATTCATTCAGTTCCATTCCGTCGAATCTGAACACACTCTTTGAAGTGGCTATCCAAATAAGGCCGTGCGGGTCTTCTTCAATACGTATGATTTTATGGTCTTGAAGGGCCTCGGCAGACTTGAAGGTGGCATAGTTGTCTAAATCCAGTTGCCCGATGGATAGGGTCGGGAACGTCAGCAAAAATGACAAAAAAACTATTTTGCATGCTCGGGAAATCATTTATAAAGGTATCCATTTTTACTCATTTGCTGATAAAGGCTATGGTCTCTTCAATGATCTTGGGGCTCTTAAGATTGTGTCCCAAGCCATAGGTAGGACAATACATGATATTCGGATGTTCGTTCAACAAAGTCATGGGCTCAATGGCCGGAACAATTATGTCATCTCTGTCGTAGACCATAAAAACATCATCTTTGCGGGCATCAAGGTGCCTTGAAACGGACAAATGGGCAATTCCGTAGCCTGCGTAACGGGGAATCCATGGCACGATGCCCGTCAATATTTCTTCTTTGATACCTATGGAACCCCCGAATTTGAAAAGCAACGATTCGGCACTGTTGAACGATGATAGCAGTGCGATTTTGAAAGGACCCGTCTTTGTGCTTTCCTTTAGTGCCACAATACTGCAAAGCCCACCGATAGAATGGTTGATGACCCCGTGTAGATGCTTTGCCCTGTTGAAAACATGTTTTAGGGCCAATACGTAGTCTGGCAACGACAAAAACAATCCGGGAGAGGTGCCGTGTGCCGGGGCATCGACCACCACCGCACAATACCCCTTGCGTACCAGCTCATCTACATATAACTTCCAGCGAGCACCATAGGAGCCCCAACCGTGTACTAGGTAGACCTCGGGGCCCTTGCCATAGCTGTAGGTGTTAAAGGTTTTTTGCTTGCATCTGAAAATATGTTTCTTTCCCTTTGCGTAAAAGGCCATGTCTTTTGGTTTTAAGGGTTTTCTTACAGAAAACGAGAGAGCAGCCATGGTCATTTTATACGCGATGGTGGGCTGTGCCCTATACATTTGGTTGACGCTTTTCGAGAACCATTTGATTTGGGGAGGAAAAAAATTCCTGAGAAGCATTTCATCCGCGCTCAATGAGATGTTCTTTAGGGGGTCTTGTATGTTTTGCCCAGTTTTCAAACAGCTCTTTTTTAGAAAAAATAGTTTAGGGAAAAACGAAGTCGCGTATTGGTATCATAGTTGCCAAAAAAACCTGTTTTGCTTCCGAACAGAATGTCGGCGCCGGCCAGAAACTTGAGGTCTTCGAAAACATTGAATTCCATCGTGGGGTTTAGATAATATCCTTTTTCCTGCAGCTCAAAAACCGCTCTCAATCCACATTCAATATTGTAGTTGAGCCGGTATTCTATTTGTGCCAGAAAGGCTTTGTTAAAAATATGGTCAAGGTCGGTGGGGCCATATTCGACCCCCTCTGTATTGAAACTGTAGATGTACTGTGCCAACAGTTTCAGTTGTTGCTCTGGATCTTCAAAATCAAATTTGCGGTCAGTGCCCAATATT
>MDTD01039180.1_pt1 | contig 16368 bp, 13 predicted proteins | sample 811221 | NCBI WGS metagenome assembly MDTD01 (sample SAMN05326646, study PRJNA326480) | marine metagenome | isolation source: seawater | place: Pacific Ocean: South West | collected 2011 | reverse complement strand
TCCTGCCCCGCCATGATCTTCGCCACGATGCGCGGCTCGGCGATATGGGCGCGGGTCATGCCTACCATGTCAAGCTGCCCGGTGGCGACCGCGTGGCGGGCGGTGGCCACATCGGGGATGCGCGCGGCGTGAAAGGTGGGCAGGCCCACCTCGGCCCGCACGCGCCCCGCGAAATCGAGATGCGGGGCCGAGCGCATCCCCTGCACCGGGATCACGTCGGTCAGGGTCGCGTCGGTATCCACCCGCCCCCGGATCACGTTGAGGAAATCGACCATGCCGCTTGCCTTGAGCCGGTGGCCGATGGCAAGCCCGTCACGGGCGGTGATGCCCCGTGGGGCGAGGTCGTCGGCGGTATAGCGGACACCCACGATGAAATCGGGGCCGACACGAGCGCGGATGGCCGACAGGACATCAAGCGAGAAGCGCATCCGCGCGTCAAGATCGCCGTTCCAGGGTGCCGCAAGCGCATTCTGGCGCGGCGACCAGAAGGCATCCATCAGATGGCCGTAAGCCTCGAGCTCGATCCCGTCGAGCCCGGCTTCCTGCATCCGCTCGGCGGCGTCGGCATAGTCGGCGATGATCCGGGCGATGTCCCAATCCTCCATCACCTTGGGAAAGGCGCGGTGCGCGGGCTCGCGCAAGGCGGAGGGGGCCAGAGAGGGCAGCCAGTCGCCCCGGTCCCAGCGGGTGCGCCAGCCCAGATGGGTCAGCTGGATCATGACCGCGCAGCCCTCTTCGTGGCATTCCTCGGCAAGCTTGCGCAGCCACGGCACCACCTCATCGCGGTAAGCAAGGATGTTGTTGAAGGCGGGTGGGCTGTCGCGGCTGACCACCGCCGATCCGGCAGTCATGGTCAGCGCCACGCCGCCCTTCGCCCGCGCGACGTGATAGGCGCGGTAACGGTCCTTGGGCAGCCCGTCCTCGGCATAGGCGGGCTCGTGCGCCGTGGTCATGATCCGGTTCTTCAGCGTGAGATGGCGCAGGCGATAGGGCTGAAGCAGGGGATCGCGCGACATGGGCGGGCCTCCGGGCTGGCGGGTCGCGCAGAAGCCTGCCGTGACCGGGGCGCGGATGCAAGGGCGCGGCGCGGGACCGGTCCTCAGACCATCATCTCTTTCGTGGCCGAGAGCGTCACCTCCGGGTAGTCCCGCGCCACCCGGTCGATGTCCCATTGCAGCCGCGTGAGATAGACCACGTCGCCGTCATTGTCATGGGCGATGTGCTGCTTGTTGGCGGCGATGAAGGCGTCCACCTTGTCCTTCGGCCCCGTGACCCAGCGGGCGGAGGTGAATTGTGACGGCTCGAAGCGGACGGGAAGCCCGTATTCGAGCTCGATCCGGCTGCCCAGAACCTCGAACTGCAACTGCCCCACCACCCCCACGATGAAGCCCGAGCCGAAGGCGGGCTTGAACACCTTGGCCGCCCCTTCCTCGGCGAATTGCATCAGCGCCTTTTCGAGATGCTTGGCCTTCATCGGGTCGCCCGCGCGGGCCTGTTGCAGAAGTTCCGGCGCGAAGGACGGGATGCCGGTGACGCGCAGCGCCTCACCTTCCGTCAGCGTGTCGCCGATGCGCAATTGCCCGTGGTTGGGGATGCCGATGATGTCGCCCGCCCAGGCCTCTTCCGCCAGTTCCCGGTCGGCGGCCAGAAACAGCACCGGTGCCGAGACGGTGATCGGCTTTTTCGCGCGCACATGGGTGAGCTTCATGCCGCGCCGGAAATGGCCCGAGGCAAGCCGCACAAAGGCCACCCGGTCGCGGTGCCTGGGGTCCATGTTGGCCTGCACCTTGAAGACGAAGCCCGCGACGCTGCCTTCCTCGGGTGCGATCTGGCGCGGCTCGGCGCGCTGCGGCTGCGGCTCGGGGCCATAGGCGCCGATCCCCTCCATCAGCTCGCGGACGCCGAAGGAGTTGATCGCCGAGCCGAACCATATGGGCGTCATGTGCCCCTCGCGCACGGCGGCCAGATCGAGCGCAGGCAGCAATTCGCGCGCCATCTCGACATCCTCGCGCAGCTTGTCCAGCAGGGCGGGCGGCACATGCTCGGCCATCTTCGGATCGTCCAGCCCGTCGATGCCGATGCTTTCGGCCACGCGGTTGCGGTCGGCGCGGTCCATCAGCTCCAGCCGGTCGTGGATCATGTCGTAGCAGCCCAGGAAATCGCGCCCCTGGCCGATGGGCCAGCTTGCCGGCGTGACATGGATGGCCAGCATCTCCTGGATCTCGTCGATGATCTCGAAGGTGTCGCGCGCCTCGCGGTCCATCTTGTTGCAGAAGGTCAGGATCGGCAGGTCGCGCATCCGGCAGACCTCGAAGAGCTTGCGCGTCTGGCTTTCCACCCCCTTGGCCCCGTCGATCACCATCACCGCGGCATCGACGGCCGTCAGCGTGCGATAGGTGTCCTCGGAGAAATCCGAGTGGCCGGGCGTGTCCACGAGGTTGAAGCGCCAGCCGCGATAGTCGAAGGACATGGCCGAGGCCGAGACGGAAATGCCCCGGTCCTTTTCCATCTGCATGAAATCCGAGCGGGTGCGCCGCGCCTCGCCCTTGGCGCGGACCTGTCCGGCCATCTGGATCGCGCCGCCATAGAGCAGGAATTTCTCCGTGAGCGTGGTCTTGCCCGCATCCGGGTGGCTGATGATGGCAAAGGTGCGCCGCCGCGCGATCTCGGGCGGCAGGGCGGGGCGGTTGGGGCTCTGGTCCAGCATGTCGCCGCATATAGATGGACGGGGCAGGGGGCGCAACAAGCCGCCGCGCCCCTCAACGCACCAGTTCGCGCATTCCCCGGTCGATCCCCTCGAGCGTCATCGGCACCATGCGCCCTTCGAAGATCTCGCGGATCAGGCCGATGGACCGGGTATGGTCCCAGTATCTCTCGGGCACCGGGTTGATCCAGAGATTGGCGGGCCATTGCTCACGGGCGCGCGCCAGCCAGACCTGGCCCGCCTCGGCGTTCCAGTGCTCGTTGGCACCGCCGGGATAGGCGATCTCGTAAGGGCTCATGCTGGCATCGCCCACGAAGATGCACTTGTAATCCGGCCCGTAGGTGTTGAGCACCTCCCAGGTGGGCGTCTGCGCGTCCCAGCGGCGGGCATTGTCGCGCCACACGCCTTCGTAAAGGCAGTTGTGGAAATAGTAGTGCTCGAGATGCTTGAACTCGGCGCGCGCGGCGCTGAACAGTTCCTCCACCACCTTCACATGATCGTCCATCGAGCCGCCGACGTCGAGAAAGAGCACCACCTTCACGGCGTTGCGCCGCTCTGGCCGCGTCTTCACGTCGAGCCAGCCCTGTTCGGCGGTGGCGCGGATCGTGCCGTCAAGGTCAAGCTCTTCATGGGCGCCGTCACGCGCCCATTGCCGCAGGCGCTTCAGCGCGACCTTGATGTTGCGGGTGCCAAGCTCCACGCTGTCGTCCAGATTGCGGAACTCGCGCCTGTCCCAGACCTTGACGGCGCGCCGATGGCGGCTTTCGTCCTGGCCGATCCGCACGCCCTCGGGGTTGTAGCCGTAGGCACCGAAGGGTGAGGTTCCGGCCGTCCCGATCCATTTCGAGCCCCCCTGGTGGCGGCCCTGCTGATCGCGCAGCCGTTCGCGCAGCGTCTCCATCAGCTTCTCGAACCCGCCGAGCGCCGCGATCTCGGCCTTTTCCTCGGGGGTGAGGAATTTTTCGGCCTGTTTTTCCAGCCAGTCTGCGGGCAGGTCCATCGCTTCGAGCACCTGCGCGACGCTCACCGACTCAAGCCCGCGGAACGCCTCGGCGAAGGCACGATCGAACCGGTCGATATGGCGCTCGTCCTTCACCATGGCGGCGCGGGCGAGGTAATAGAACCCTTCCACGTCATAGGTCACGAGCCCCGCGCGCATGGCCTCCAGAAAGGTGAGGTATTCGCGCAAGCTGACCGGAACGCCGGTCTTGCGGAGGTTGTCTAAGAAGGGCAGGAACATCGTTTCCTCAAAGAAGTGCGGCGCGGTGCAGGATGAGCGTCAGGAACAACCCGGCCAGCGCGAAGACCAGCGCATACACAAAGGCATAAAGCGCGATATCGGCCGGTTTGCCCTTGCGCCGCCATGCCAGGATGCCGCCGCCAGCGGCCCCCAGGACTGCTCCCAGAATGACGATCATCTTTCCTCGCTCGCGCTGTTGAGGGGGGTGAGCGTCCTGACCTCGGCAAGCCGGGTCGCCACCGCCCAATCCGCGCCGTAGCCGTAGCGCGCCCAGCCCAGGCTGTCCAGCCTGACCTCGCGCGCCTCGGCCAGCCGTCCCTCGAGCGCGAGCGCCTCGGCCTGAAGCATCCGCAGCGTCGCCAGAAGCGCGGCATTCTCGTGGCGCATGGCCACGCCGGGATGCGGGGCCAGCAGCGCAAGCGCCGCCTGGCTGTCGCCACGGGCGATGGCATGGCTTGCCAGTTGGGTGGCGACGAAGGCCCGGTGAAGCGCGGTGGCGGGGCTCTTGCCATAGAACCGGTCGGCGAGCAGGAACTGGCTCAACGCGAAATCCGGGTCGCTGGCCTGGGTGAGACGGCCAAGGGCGAAATGGCTGAAGGCGCGGCGGTGATCGGTCCAGCCACGCGCCTGCGCCAGGCGCACCGCCTCCATCGCCGCCGCGCGGCGCGTGGCGGGGCGGGCACCGGGGCCGAGCGCGGTCTGGATCGCGTCGATCCAGGAACGCGGCGTCGCCTCGGCAAAGCGCGGGGCGATCCGTTCGCCTTCGGGGTTGAGCCGGGCAAGGATGGCGGGCAGCCGCTCTGCCACCTGGTCACGGGTCATGCCGGCGCGCAGCTCCGGCGCGTAATAGGCGCGCAGGATCAGCATGTCGAAGCCGGTCAGCACGGCATGCACGTTGTCGTCGTTGAACACGCTGTCGGCCAGCCGGTAGAGATCGTTGAGCGGGCCGAGCGCCTGCGCCAGCTCCTCGTGCAGGCAGTCGCGGGTTTCCTGCGGACTGGCATCGTTGGGCACGAAGATGGAAATCGTCTCGCGGCGGACGATCTGGGTCCAGTCGGTGCGCCGGTTGTTGCGCGCGCCGCGATAATCCGCAAGGCTCTTGACATTGGGGACGACGAAACAGGCGGCGGAGGGCAGGCTGCGGCGGATCTCGGCGCGACTTACCGCCTCGATGGTGATGTTGGCGGGGTCTTGCGTGCGCCTGATGTCGATCCCCGCCTCGTCGCGCAGGCGGTGAAGCACCCGGTCGAGATCGGGGCGCAGCGTGGCGGGCGGGCGTCCCGTCACCCGCACGGTGATCGGCCCCTCGAAGCGCGAGAAACGCTCCAGCGCGCGCCCCGATTCCATGCGGAAGGACAGATCGAGGAAATCGCGGGCGATCTCGGCATTGGCGCGCTGCGGCGGAACCGGGCTCGGGGCGGCGAAGCCCTTCATCGGCGGAAGCACACCCGCCTCGGGCATCGCGGCGCGCGAGGCGGGGGACTCGGTGCCGGGGGCACCCGGCGCGCAGGCGGCCAGCAGAAGGCAGATCGGCAGGAGCGCGCGGCGCATGACATCCCCGAAATGATGTATCGTTCACAGGCCCGCAGGGTGCGCGGGGCCGGGATCAGCAATTCCCCCCGTATCCGGTCAGGGTCAAGGAGCCGCCAAGGCAAAACTGTGACACGGCCCCGGGTTCCGATCAACCCTGTCCGTGCCGGTCAGCGCCGTCGTCGGGTGGGGAGGATTGTTCTCAAGCAGGACACAATCCCCGGAGGAATTCAAGGAACGTTTTGGATCATATGGTGATCCTGCCCCCGCCAGCTGCGCGAGGCCGCGCGACCGGCGGGTGGCATGGGATCATTCCACCAGCAGGCGCGCCTCGTGGCGCTTGAGCGAGCGGCGCGCGGCCTGGTAGCCGTCGATCCCCGCCTTTTCGCGCAGTTCCGGGAAGAGCGCGAAGATCTCTTCGCGCACCTGGCTGCCCATGGCCTCCATCACCTGATCGCCGGGCTGGAAGCTTTCGGTCCAGGCACCGTTCGAGAGCACCACCTCGTGCCGGTCGCACAGGAAGTGGATGTAGGTCACGCCGCTTGCCGCCACCTCGTCGATGCCTTCCATGCCGGTCAGGTGTCTCGCCGCCGCCAGAACCTCGCGTTCGCCGAAATAGAGCGCGGCGCGCTCGGAGGTGAGCAGGAGCCGGTGCTGCGGGCTCACCAGCATGTCGCGCTCTGGCAGACCGTGGCCGAGGGCACCGGCGCGGATCAGCACCGGGCGCAGGTGCGGCGCGGCCATAAGCGCGCCCGCGCCAAGGCCGCGTGCCCCGGTCCAGCGGATTTCCTGCAACCCGTTGTCGCGGGTGATCACGCGGTCGCCTTCGCGCAGCTCTTCCACCGGCACCTCGCCTCGGGGCGTGGCAATGAGCGTGCCGGGGGTGAAGCAGGGCACGATATTCTCGATCTCGGTGAAGGTCACCCGGCCGAGCTCGCCGCCCGAAGCCTCGCGGATGATCGCCGTGCCGCTGCGGCTGTCGCCGTCGGCGTCGATGGTGACGTTGGTCAACTCGACGCTGCCATCGGTGGGCGTGACGCCGCTCAGGTCGAGCGTGTCGAAATCGTCGCCCGGCATGCCGCCATCGCCGGTGCCGCCGTCAACCGTGTCGCCGAAGCCGCCGATGAGCAAGTCACGCGCATCGCCGCCCGAGAGGGTGTCCACCCCCTCGCCGCCGTCGAGCGTGTCGTCGCCCACGCCGCCGGTCAGGGTATCCTGCCCGGAGCCGCCCAGCAGGAGGTCAGCGCCGACACCGCCATCCAAGGTATCGGCCCCCTCTTCGCCAAGCAGCGTGTCGCTGCCATCCCCGCCGAGCAGCGTGTCGTCGCCCGGCGCGCCGTCATCCACAATGCCCTCGGGCGAATTGAAATAGACGTCCGAGACGTTGATGCCGTCCGAGTCCCCTTCGGGCGTGCTGTAGCGGATGATGAACTGCTCCACGGGCCCGGCAATCGAGACGCCGAGCGAATGGGGCGCGTCATCGTCGGTGCCGCTGCCGGCTCCGACGGCTTCTTCCGGGCTGGTCACGGACACGCCGCTGCCGGTTGTGAAGGTGACCGGCAAGAGATTGTCATCCGGGTCGAAGGCAAAGATCTGGATATGTTCGAGATTGTCGAGATCGTTGATCTGAAAGGACACGTCCGTGACGGGCGCGGAGAACTGCAGCTTGAGGTCAACCGAAGCTTCGCCTTCGAGCATCGAGGACAGCGAGCTTTCGGTATCGGCCGGTGCGCCACCGGTCACGATTGACTCCACGTTCTGCGTATTGTCGGCAAAGCTGTTGTCCACCGGGCCGGTCTGGGCGAACACGAAGTAGTTGACTTCGACCGTGCCGGTATTCTGGATGAAGGGCTGGATCTCGTCGCCGCCCTCGATCGGGTCGGCATCGTTGGGATCGGGGGCGAGCGACCAGCGGAAGACTTCGCGCCCGCCGATGCCGGCATCGTTGCTGTCGCCGATGATCAGATCGTCGCCCGCGCCGCCATCGACCGAATCGCTGCCGGAGCCGCCGAAGACCGTGTCGTCGCCCGCGCCGGAGAGGATCGTGTCATCGCCACCGAACCCGTCCACGACATCGTTGTTCGACCCGTCCGGCGCGTCGGCGTTGTCGATGCGCTCGCCCTCGGGGTCGGCGGCATAGCTGTCGTCGATCAGATTGCCGGAATTGTCACCTTCAACGCGGTTAACAGCCATGTCATTCTCCAACACTTCAAGGCCACGTCGTCGTGCGCCCGATGTTTCGCATCGCACCCCGGACGAAAATGCCGCTTGCGGGGACGACCGCGATAACCCTGTACCGGAGAAGGCCGATGTCATGCGCCAACGCGAGACCGGGTCTCACGATGGTGCTCGGCGCGCTGGCAATCAGCGGCGCGGCGATCTCGCGGAGGGCACAGGGCGCAAGCGATGCGCCTTGTGCCGGTTATCTGCGGTCGCCCCCGTGACCTATGAGCATCAACCCCCCAGTTGGGCTGGAACTCTTTTACGTGAGGCGCTGTGCTCCCCCAAGGGGAATGTGGCCTCAAAGCTGCCCGAAAGTGACCGCAACTGTGCTATTTTCGCCATGTTTGCCCTTATCTTGCCATGATCCGGGGCATGGATTGTTTCTGCAATTCCCCGAAAAAACCAGTGTGCGCTGCATTATTCCGGACGGACGGGCGGTCGCCGCGACCCTCTTGCCGCGTGTTGCGAAGGGATTGTTTCGATTTCGGCATTGTTACCACAGGCGGGGCCTGCGGGATTGTGGCAAGATCAAAGCGGGAAAGTGGCTGTCCTGTGTTTGTCGTCAAACTGGGCGGATGGCCAAAATTGTAGATCAATCGTGAACAATATCCTCTGAAGATCGTCCTCATGCCGATTCGGTCCGCGTCACGAGGGCCCCGGCCGTCCGAAACGATGCTGACGCGACCCGGCGATGGTGGCACGCCGATGCGGGTCCGCAACGCCATCCCGTCCCGCCCGCCGTGCCGCGCCCCAGCCTTGCCACGATTGCTCCTCAGAAATCACCCGATGCCCGGCAAGGAAGGCCCGGAATGATTTGTAATGTGACAGAGACGACCAGGATGCGAGCGCCCGAGATTTCCGACCCTCCAGACAGCACCTTTCCGCACCAGACCGCCATCGCCCTGCTCGAGCGCCTGAACAGGCTGGAGCCGGAGGCGCGCGCGACGGCGCTTGTGGCGCTGCCGTGGGACGCGGCCACAGTGGTCGGGCTGCGCCCGGTCATGGCGCGCCGCGACATCGACCTGGCCACCGCGCTCGGGGTGTTCTTTCGCGGCGCGCCCGAGCGGTTCAACTACATGCACAAGCACGAGGTGCCCGCCGCGCACCTGGCCGAGGTGCGGCTTCTGGACAACATCTGTCAGCGCGTGAACAGCGGCTTCTACCTGCCGCAGCCGGGCCGGTCCCTCGTCTGCCGCGACCGGCTGACGCGCTGGCTTGCCGCTCAGGAGGCCGATCGGGCGGCGCGGCGGCGGGGTCGCTGGATCCTCGATCCCGCCATCGTCGCCGCCGCGCGGGACGCGGCCGCCTGTCCCGCGCCCGAATTGCCGCGCCCCGCGCCGCGCAAGGGCGGGCTCTGGCAGGCGCTCGTCGCGCCGGTGCGCGGCCTTGGCCCCATGCGCAGGCGCGACGGCTGAGCGTCAGACCAGCCGCGAGGTCTCGATCGCCGCGCGCACGAAATCCGCAAATAGCGGGTGCGGCGCGAAGGGTTTGGATTTCAGTTCGGGGTGATACTGCACGCCGATGAACCACGGGTGATCGGACCATTCGACGATTTCGGGCAGGCGGCCGTCGGGCGACATGCCGGAGAAGGTCAGCCCGCATTCCTCGAGTTTCTCGCGATACTTCGTGTCCACCTCGTAGCGGTGGCGGTGGCGTTCGTCGATCTGGCACGTGCCGTAGATCTGCGCCACCCGGCTGCCTTCCTTCAGCACCGCGTCATAGGCCCCGAGCCGCATGGTGCCGCCCTTGTCGTCATCGGGCCTGCGGCTCACCTTCTCGTTGCCCTGCACCCATTCCCTGAGATGGTAGACCACCGGCTCGAAGCGGCGTGCGCCCGCCTCGTGGTCGAATTCCTCCGATCCGGCCGTCGTGAGCCCGGCCACGTTGCGCGCCGCCTCGATCACCGCCATCTGCATGCCGAGACAGATGCCGAGATAGGGGATCTTGCGGGTGCGGGCGAATTCGGCGGCCTTGATCTTTCCCTCGGTGCCGCGCTCGCCGAAACCGCCGGGCACGAGGATCGCGTGAAACCCCGCGAGATGCGCCGCCGGGTCCTCGCGCTCGAAGATCTCGGCATCGACCCATTCGACATTGACGCGCACCCGGTTCGCCATGCCGCCATGCACGAGCGCTTCCTTGATCGACTTGTAGGCATCCTCGAGCTGGACATACTTGCCGACGATGGCCACGTTCACCGCGCCATCGGTGTTCTGGATGCGGTCCACCACATCCTGCCACACGCTCAGGTCTGGGCGCGGCGCGGGGCTGATCTGGAACACGTCGAGCACCGCCTGGTCGAGCCCTTCGCGGTGATAGGCGAGCGGGGCCTCGTAGATCGACTTGAGGTCGTAGGCGGCGATCACGTGCTCCTTGCGCACGTTGCAGAAGAGAGCGATCTTCTCGCGCTCCTTGTCGGGGATGGGCTGTTCGGAGCGGCACACGAGAATGTCCGGCGCGATCCCGATGCTTTGCAGCTCCTTGACCGAATGCTGCGTCGGCTTGGTCTTGAGCTCGCCCGAGGCGGCAAGATAGGGCAGCAGCGTCAGATGCATGAAAAGACACTGCCCGCGCGGCCGGTCATGGCCGAACTGCCGGATCGCCTCGAAGAAGGGCAGCCCCTCGATATCGCCCACGGTGCCGCCGATCTCGCACAGCATGAAATCGACCTCATCCTCGCCGATCGCGAGGAAGTCCTTGATCTCGTTGGTGACGTGCGGAATGACCTGGATCGTCTTGCCGAGATAGTCGCCGCGCCGCTCGCGCTCGAGCACGTTGGAATAGATCCGTCCCGACGAGACCGAGTCTGTCCTCCGCGCGGGCACGCCGGTGAAGCGTTCGTAATGGCCGAGGTCGAGATCGGTCTCGGCCCCGTCATCGGTGACGAACACCTCGCCATGCTCGAAAGGCGACATGGTGCCGGGATCGACATTGAGATAGGGGTCGAGCTTTCTGAGCCGCACCGAGAAGCCGCGCGCCTGCAACAAAGCCCCCAGTGCCGCCGAGGCAAGCCCCTTGCCGAGGCTCGAGACCACGCCGCCGGTGATGAAGATGTAACGCGCCATGCGGCCGGCCCCCGTGATGCTGTCATCGCCTGGTCAAAGCCCCGGACGACCCCGAATTGTCGCCCGATCACGGGATTTAACCCATAAAGGATTCGGGGCGTCCGCGCAAGGCGGACGCAAGATCATGGTGCGGACAATTGATTGCCCGCAAGTCGTTGTGGTCAGTCTGCCCGCGGTGCGAGCGGCGCACCCTCGCCCGACGGCGGCGGCAGAAGCGTGTCCACGTCCGGCAGGCCGGGGGCGACCGGTGCCGCGGGTTCGGGCACCTCGGTATCTCCCAGACGGTCGAGCACCGAGACGCCGGAGGCGTTCTGCGCCGCGATGATGGTCAGCGTGATCGAGGTCAGGATGAAACCCGCCGCGAGGATCCAGGTCAGCTTTCCGAGCGCGGTCGCCGCCGCGCGGCCGGTGATCGCGCCGCCGCCGCCACCCATGCCGAGCCCGCCGCCCTCGGAGCGCTGCATCAGCACCACGCCGATAAGGCCGAGCGCCAGCAGCAGGTGAACGGTGAGAACGACGTTTTCCATGGGGACGGGGCCTGTCACATGATCCGGGTTTGCGCGGTATCTATGCAATTCCGTGAAGCGTCGCAACCCGGCATTATCGGCCATGCCGCAGTCACGGCCTGCGCGGGCCGGGGTGTTCGGGGGCGCTCAGAGTTGCGGTGCGATCATGATCCGCTCTGCACTACCGTTGGCCGCCCGCTCGATCACGCGCGCGAAGCCCAGTTCGGAAATGGCGGGAAGCGCGGCGGCGAAACGCTGTGCGCGCAGATCGAGGATGATCCGCCCCTCCGGCAAGAGGGCCTGCCGGTAGAAATCCAGATAGGTGTCCCAAGGATAATGGAAGCCGCAGGAGATGAAGCTGAACACGTAATCGAGCCCGGTTATGTCCGACAGATCGTCCCTGTCGGGATTGCGCAGCTCGATCCGGTTTTCCCGGACACCGTTCGCGATCAGGAAGTCCCGCGCGCGATCGAGATCCGAATAGGCGGCCCCCTCGGGCTTGAAGCCGAAATGGCGGTGGTCGTTCTTTTCGATGTCGATCAGCACCAGGTGCGTCCCGTGATCGCGGGCAAGGAAGAGGTCGAAGAGCGCGTAGCCGCATCCGATATCGGCGACGCGCTTCGGTTCCGGGCGTTGCAGGTGCGGTCTCAGCTCCTGATACTCCAGAAAGATGAATGCCGCGGCACGGCGGAGGAGTTCGTCATGTCCGATCTCGTCGATGAGGCCCAGCAGGGGTGCCTCGTCGCCCTCGGACCACGCCTTGATGTACCGATTCGGCCTTGGCCGGTCGCGAATGATTTCCGAGCGCTGGAGAACCAGGTTCAGGATGTCGCGCGTTTCGAGACCGGTTGCGCTCAGCCCCGCCACCTCGGGGGCGGTGCGTGCCTGCATCGCTTGATCGAAGGTAATCATCTCTGTTCCGCCGTTGTCCCGCCAGGTCACGCCAACCGGATGTTCCGCCCGGCTGGCATGACGGTGCCATGCCGGTGAGACGGCGGCAAGCGTCGGCCCGGGGCGCGCGCATGGCGTCCTGTCCGGCACCCGCCGCGGATTTGCGGTTTCCCGCCGCGCGCCGCCCGGCTATACCGGCGCGCGCAATCCGGGTCTGCCGAGAGGATCATCATGGCCAATGTCGTCGTCGTGGGTGCCCAGTGGGGCGATGAGGGAAAGGGCAAGCTCGTCGATTGGCTGAGCGAGCGCGCCGACGTGATCGCGCGCTTCCAGGGCGGGCACAATGCGGGCCATACCCTCGTGATCGACGGCGAGGTCTACAAGCTCAACGCGCTGCCCTCGGGCGTGGTGCGCGGCGGCAAGCTCTCGGTCATCGGCAATGGCGTGGTGCTCGATCCCTGGCACCTGGTGCAGGAGATCGCGGCGATCCGCGAGAAGGGCGTGAGCATCACCCCCGAGTCGCTCATGATTGCCGAGAACACGCCGCTGATCCTGCCCATCCATGGCGAACTGGACCGCGCGCGCGAGGAGGCGGCCAGCAAGGGCACCAAGATCGGCACCACCGGGCGCGGCATCGGCCCGGCCTATGAGGACAAGGTGGGCCGCCGCGCGGTGCGCGTGGCCGATCTGGCCGACGAGGCGACGCTCGTCGCGCGGGTGGACCGCGCGCTTCAGCATCACGACCCGCTGCGGCGCGGTCTTGGCATAGAGGCGGTGGACCGCGATGCGCTGATCGCGCAGCTGAAGGAGATCGCGCCGCAGATCCTGCCCTATGCCGGGCCGGTCTGGAAGGTGCTGCTCGAGGCGCGGCGCGCGGGCAAGCGCATCCTCTTCGAGGGCGCGCAGGGGGCGCTTCTGGATATCGACTTCGGCACCTATCCCTTTGTCACCTCGTCGAATGTCATCGCCGGTCAGGCGGCGACCGGCGTGGGCCTCGGGCCCGGCGCGATCGACTACGTGCTCGGGATCGTCAAGGCCTATACCACCCGCGTGGGCGAGGGGCCGTTCCCGACCGAGCTCCACGACGCCGATGGCGAGCGGCTCGGCACGCGCGGGCATGAATTCGGCACGGTGACGGGGCGCAAGCGGCGCTGCGGCTGGTTCGATGCCTGCCTCGTGCGCCAGACCTGCGCCACCTCGGGCATGAACGGCATCGCGCTGACCAAGCTCGACGTGCTCGACGGGTTCGAGACGCTCAGGATCTGCGTGGGCTACGATCTCGACGGCGCGCGGCTCGACCATCTGCCCATGGCCGCCGAGGCGCAGGCGCGCTGCGTGCCCGTCTACGAGGAGCTTCCCGGCTGGGCGCAATCGACCGAGGGCGCGCGAAGCTGGGCCGACCTGCCCGCCGAGGCCATCAAATACGTGCGCCGGGTGGAAGAGTTGATCGGCTGCCCGGTCGCACTACTCTCCACCTCACCCGAACGCGAGGACACCATCCTCGTGACCGATCCCTTCGCCGACTAGGACGCCGCCTCATGCCCCTCAGCCACCGCGCGCGCAAACGCTGGTCTCTCGTGGTCCTGTTGGTGGGCATGCCGCTCTGGATCGTGGCGGCGGTGACGGTGGTGAACCTCTTCGACCGCCCGCCCTTCTGGCTGGAAATCCTCGTCTATGTCGGGCTAGGCTTCGTCTGGATCGCGCCGCTCAAGCGGCTCTTTCTTGGCGTTGGACAGCCTGACCCGGACGAGCCTCGGGGCTGACTTCCGGGCCCGGCGTTCAGGGAACTGTCGGGCGTCACGCCGCGCGCGGACGCAGCGCCAGCCAGATGAGCGCCGCGCCCGCCAGCGTGAGGAACGGGATCATCGCCAGGTTGACGGCCGTCCAGCCCGCCTCCGGCGTGCCGCCGGAGCAGTTCATCAGCCCGCCCGAGGAGAGCGAGGCGAAGGTCACGCCGCCGAAGACGATGAGATCGTTCATCCCCTGCACACGCCCGCGCTCGTGCGGCTCGTGCTCACCGGCGAGCATGGCGGTGGCGCCGATGAATCCGAAGTTCCACCCCAGCCCCAGCAGGATCAGCGCGACGAAGAAATTCTCGAGCCCGACGCCCGAGAGCGCCACGCACCCTGCGCCGGCGAGGATCACAAGCCCCGTGGCGACAACGCGCTCCACGCCCAGGCGCGCGATCAGGTGGCCGGTGAAGAAGGAGGGGACATACATCGCCAGCACATGCGCCGAGACGATGTCGGCGGCATGGCTCTCGGTAAAGCCGCAGCCCACCACCGCCAGCGGCGTCGAGGTCATCACCAGGTTCATCAGCGCATAGGAGACGGTGGCGCAGATCACCGCCACGGCGATGCGCGGGCTTTGCAGCAGTTCGAGCCGCGAGCGCCCGCGCGGCGCGTCATGGGCGGGCACCGGCGGGCGCGGAATGTCGAGCAGAAGAAAGAGCAGCGCGCCCAGGAGGTTCACCGCGATCACCGCCAGGTAGGTGCCGAGAAACGGGATCACCATCGCCTGCGAGGTGAGCTTGACCAGTTGCGGGCCGACGATGGCGCTCAGGAGCCCGCTGGCCATGACATAGGAGATGGCCTTGGGGCGGAAGGCGGCGCTGGCGGTGTCGGCGGCGGCGAAGCGGTAGAAGCCCTGCGCCGACATGTAGGTGCCGGTCAGGAAACTGCCCAGCAGGAAGATCGGAAAGGATGCCTCAACAAGCCCCCAGGCCCCGATCGCGCCGCCCGTGGCCCCGAAGAGCGCGCCGGCGAAGAAGCCCGCGCGCCGCCCGAATCGCTGCATGACATAAGACATGGGCGTGGCCGAGAGCATCGAGCCCAGAACGATGAGCGAGATGGGCAGCGTGGCGAAACAGGGATTCGACGCAAGCGACTGACCGGCAAGCCCGCCCACCACGAAGATCATCGGCATCTGCGCGCCAAGGACGGCCTGCGCACCGACCAGCACCGCCACGTTGCGGCGCGCGCGGGCATCGTTGTCTTGGGAGAGGGCGGTCTCGGTCATGGCGGTTTGCTAGACCCGCGCCGGGGCGGACGCAAGGGGTCGCTCAGCCTTCATGCGGGTGCAGGCGGTGGTAGGCGCCGCGGAGATAGGTCAGCGGTCTTGCCCCCGCAACGGTCAGCCCCTCCACCGTGCCGATGCAGATGGCATGGGTGGCGTGCAGCATGTGGCCGGTCAGCGTGCAGGCAAAGGCCGTCGCGCGCGGCAGGCGCGGCCCGTGGCGTCCGGGCGCGATGGCCAGCCCCGCGAATCGGTCCGCGGGGTCTGCGGGGGAGGGGCCGGAGAAGGCGCGCGCCACCTCCACCGCGTCCTCGGGCAGGATATTGACGCAGAACACGCCGTTTTCCACCACCGCGCGCGCGATCCGGCTGTCGGCGCGCAGGCAGACGAGCACCGAGGGCGGATCGGCCGAGAGCGAGGTGAAGGCGCTCACCGTCGCGCCGACGCGACCGGATGCGCCCTCTGTTGTCACCACGGTGACGGTTGCCGCCACCTGCCGCATGGCGTCAAGAAAGGCGTCCCGCTCGACGGGGGGGCAGGGATCGGGCACGCGCGTCTCCTCTGGCCGGACCGGATCTTGGGTAACGGTCAAACGCGCCGGGGTAAAGCGCGACAGGCCAGAGATAAGGCCGCGCACCGAAACGGAAAGGGCAGGGCAGCGGGAAATCGGGCGGTCGGCCAGGCCCTATCCCTTCTCGCGCGCGGGGGCGGGGCCGGTCTGCTCGATCCATTGCCCAAGGATGCTGCGCGGCAGCGCCACGTCGCGCGTCTCGATCGCCTCGGACAGGGATTTCAGCGCCTTGGCCAGTGCCATCTCGGACAGGTGCCCCTCCTGCGCGCGCAGGATGCGGGGATGCGGGGTGGTCAGCATGTCCGCGCCGATGAGCAGCTCCTCGTGCAGCTTCTCGCCGGGGCGCAGCCCGGTGATGACGATCTCGATATCGCCCTCCGGGTGGTCGGTGTCCCGCAGGGTGAGGCCCGCCGCCCGGCCTGTTCGGCCGGCCCTCGATCCCGCCGGAACGGCTGATCCGGGCGAGCCTGCTGCAAATCCTGTTCTCTGTCCGCTCCGAGCGGCAGTTGATGGGGCAGATGGATTACAACCTGATGTTTCGCTGGTTTGTGGGCCTCGGCTCGGGATCGACGATCCGGTCTGGGTCCCCACGGTATTCACCAAGAACCGGGACCGGCTAACGCCCC
>MDTD01095656.1_pt1 | contig 16370 bp, 16 predicted proteins | sample 811221 | NCBI WGS metagenome assembly MDTD01 (sample SAMN05326646, study PRJNA326480) | marine metagenome | isolation source: seawater | place: Pacific Ocean: South West | collected 2011 | reverse complement strand
GCTTCATGGTGCGTGGTCGACGGCTATGGGGCTGATGGTTCGCCTGGTCTTTTGCCCCACGCGTTGCAGTCTCTCGACCTGCCGTTTGATCTTGCCGAGAGCTACGTCACGTCGTCGCCGGTGCAGGAGGCCTTGGCGGTGGTGGGTGTGCCCCGGTCGTTGATTCAGGGCTGGAGCGAGGTTGCTGAACTGGCAGATCTGTCGCTGCGGCGCGTTGATTGGCTGCTGACGGCGGCCCAGCGGGCCTTGCATCAGCTCACGCACACGTGGGATGGCGATCTGGCCTGGCTGGTGGAGGAGGAGAAGAGCCTGCGTTTGCTGTTGTTCCGCCAGGGGGTTCCTGAGGTTGACCATGCACTTGACGCCCTCGACCCTCTGGCCTGCCAGCTCGAGATCCGGGCCTGTGTTGCCACTTGGCGGGCCCGTGGCGCTACGCCACCGGCACTGGGATGGTGGTTGTCGGTGCCGAGTGAACAGGTTGACGACTGGATGCCCCTGGTGGATGGGGCGGCAGGGGAGTGCTGCCTGAATCAGCCCTTGCCCGTATGGGCTGAACCGTCGGATGACGGCACTGTTGGTGGGTTTGCTGGCAGGGCGTGACAAGGCGCAGACCTTTCTGGCGCTGTTGAATCAGCAGGCTGTGGCTTCGGGTGTGCAGATGCTGCGCTACGAACCACTCAAAACGCCATCACCCCAACAAGGGCTATCCCGGCGGAACAACAACCGCTCAAAAGCGAATCAGAAGGCTGAACAGCCACAAGATCCATTGCAAGCGCTTGGCTATCGCAAGTCATCTGTTGCCCTTGAAGTGAGCGGCCCGTTCGGCGGGTTGCAAACGTTCTTGCAACGGATGGAAGCGCTGGAGTTGCTGGTTGAAAGCAGTGAGCTAGCGCTAAAGGCTGTTGCTGAGAAGGAAGATGCTGATTCGCTGCAGTCCGTTGTGGTTCCCACGCAGCTCACCTTGAAGCTCAGTTTTTACGACTTGGCCCCCGTGTTGGATGTGCCATCCAATGGCTCTGATTCATCGCCTTCATGAGGCTGGTGCGTCGAGATAGCCATCGATACCATTCGCGAACACCTCGTGGATTGACAGTCTTTCCCAGTGATCAAGCCCTCCACGACGCGTCTTTTGTCCGGTCTTTTGGCACTGGGTGTTGCCTCGGCTGCGCTGGACGGCGTCGTGTTGGCCCCATCAGCTCTTTCTCGCTCGAGATCTGCGGTTGAACTGCGCCTGCGCCGGTCCCCGGGGCGTGTTGATGTCGTGATCGCTGGCCTCGGCACGGAGGTTCGTGCGGCGAGTCAAAACCAGTCGGATGGCCGTTGGTCGGCTCGGCTGACGGGTGTCGATCTTGGTGATCGACCCTTCACTTCTCAGCAGCTGGTGCTCCCGTCATCGGAGTTGCTCAGCGTGCGGTTGGAACCGCTGGATTCAGATCTTCAGTTGATCGTGAAGGCTCGTTTGGGAGAGCGGGTACCCACGCCAACCATTGGATCCAATGGCGAGTCGTTGGTGGTGAGTTTTGCTGGTTTGACTGGGCCAGATGTGCGATCCAGTGGTCGCTTGGATTTGCGCCGTCCCGGTCGCGTGGCCCAACCCGTGATGGCTCCCCCGATGCGTCCTCGCGCTGTGGCACCACCACTTGGTGACATGGCCGTTGGAACGATGTTGATCAAAAACCGCAGTTTTGTGCAGGCCAGTGGACCGCCGGTCTCCCTCACTCTGAATAATGCTCCTGCAAAAGATGCCTTGATGTCGTTAGCTCGTCTCGGGGGGTATGGCTATGTCTTTGTGGGTGATGGCGACACCCCAGGTGGGGATAGTGCCGATAGCAGTGAATATCCCGTCACCATGGCATTTCGCAATGAACGGTATGACCGGGCCCTGAATAGTGTGCTGATGTCATCAGGGTTGCAGGCGCGCCTAGACGGAAACACGTTGCTGGTTGGAACTGCTGTTTCCGCGAAAAGTTTTGGCCCGCAGATGTCAAAAGTGTTCAGGATGAATCAAGTTGATGTGGGATCGGCGAGTCAATATCTTGGCAATCTTGGGGCTGAGATTACTGTGGCGAGTACATCAACAGTGACATCCATGGAGGGGGATGGAGGCGAAGGCTCTAGCGGCTCATCGTCTACAACCTCGACGACGATTAGTGATGTCGATACGTACACTTCCGGCCTTGGGCCTCTGCTTGGCTTGGTGGGTACAACTGATGCGCGCTTGAATACGATTACCTTGGTGGGAGAGCCAAAGTTGATTAGTGTTGCCGAAAGTTATTTAAAGCAAATTGATCTGCGTAAGCGCCAGGTGGCGGTAAAGGTGCAGATTTTAAATGTAGATCTCACGAATGAAAAGTCAATCGATTCCAGCTTTTCCGCCAAGATTGGCAATAATTTTATTGTCAATGAAGGCGGCAGGGCTTACATGAACTTTGGCGATTTTCGGCCTGGTGGCTCTAGTGGGACGGGCGTTTTTAATGGTGAAGGGTCTGAGAAGCCCGGAACAATTGTGAGAGAAGATGAGCTTCCTTTGAAAGGGCCTCCGTTTGTTTATCCTGATGATTCTATATACGGATACCTTGATGCAGCGATTGATAGTTCGAGTGCCAAAACACTTGCTCAGCCAACACTTTTGGTTCAGGAGGGCCAGGAGGCTGAGGTTCAGACAGGTACAAGTGTGATCACTTCGGTGACAACTACAGACACCTCCAACGGCTCGACGCAATTTGAATATGAACGTGAGAATGCTGGATTAAATCTCAAGGTTCAAGTGAGCAAGATTGATGACAATGGCTTTGTCTCTATGAGTGTTGCTCCTCAGATCTCTGTCCCCATCAGTGCTGGACAATCTAATGGTGTGGATATCTTCAACATTTCTGGTCGTTCGCTCTCTTCGGGTTCTATTCGATTGCGTGATCGCCAAACTCTTGTTCTAACTGGCGTCATCCAGGAACAAGATACGGCCACTGCTACCAAGTGGCCTCTTCTGGGTGATCTCCCATTGATTGGTCAGTTTTTCCGTGCTTCAGGAACAAATCGAGTTAAAAATGAATTGGTTATTCTTGTGACCCCCTCAATCATTGATGATGACGGAGGGGGGGCTTATGGGTATAAGCCGGGTACTTCGGCAGGTCGTGATCTGATTCAGGCTGGCTCTTGATTCATGGAACCATGGGCATCAGCGCCTTTAGTGCGATAGGTGCTACCGCCTGAATTGTTGATAGTGCTCCACTGATTAATACCGATCCAATTCCATTTCCACTGGGGGCATCAGATTTGTTGGGGGTGTCGTAGACACGCCGGCTAGCTTCCGCAAGCTGATCGGCCTTGACCATGTCGCCTTGATTCGCAAAAAGCTCTCCGGCGTAGGCGAAGTCGCGCGATGCGAGGTCATTTTTGCCCTGCTCACCACGGCTGAGTCCTCGTGCAACCCAGCTCAATGGTTCATCTGGGTTTGCTTCGATCGCAGCGTTGAAAAGTTGCTCAGCCATGGGCCATCGCCCGGCCTGCGCCGCCTCAACCCCCGCATTGTGAAGTCCGGCGTGGCTCCGAGCCCCTTGGCTGATCCCCCTCGCTCCATTCCAGTGGCTCTGGTCCAAGGCTTTCTGGTCCAGCAAGGCGCCGGTGAGATCCGCTCGACGTAGATCGGTGCCCATCAGGCGGCTGTTGCGGAGGTCCGCACCGCGCAGAGATGCCCCCTGCAGGCTGGTGAAACTGAGGTCACTGCCGCTGAGATCAGCGCCGTCGAGTTGCGCCTGGCTCAAATTGGCGCGACGCAGTTGTGCATCTTTGAGGATTGCATCACGCAGGTCGACATGGGTCAGATCCACGTCAGCCAGCTGGCAAGCAGGGCAATTGCGGCTTGTTAGCAGTTCGATCAAGTGCTCCTCCTCGCCTCCAATGACAGGGCTGATGACTCCGAACAGCCCTGCAAATAGAGCGAACGCCATTGGCCTGACCGGAACCATACAGGGCTATTTCAGTGGCTTTGTTGTACCGATCGCAAGTTGCGTTGTCGATCGGTTCTAGGCGGCCACCGTTTCTGCCTCAGCTTCAAGGTTGGCTAGCAGTTCTGAGGCTATGGCTTGCTTTAACTGCTGCTCGGCGCGGCGTTTCCGAGCAATGCTTCGCAGGGCGGGGATCCTCAGACGTAGGCGTGCCGTTGGTTCGTTTGGCTTCGTTTCTCCGGAATCGACAAGGCGCATCAGATCCACAACGGCAACCCAGCGAGTGGGCGCCTCGGGTCGACAAAACGCGGGACGGAAGACCGGCACTTCACCGCCGTGATCGGCTATGGCCTGAAACTCTCCTGCTACGGCTCTGCGGAAACGCACCACCGCTGAGGGGTTGTTCTGGAACCAGATCCGGTCGTCGCGGACGGCGGGATGCATGGCGAAAGACGGCTCCTTGGATTATGCGGTTACTGGCAAGCCTGGTTTAGCTCTGTTCCAAATCACGAAGGGCAGCATCGATGGTTGACTTGAAGGTCTTCCAGGGCAAGGCACCTTCGATCACACTCCCTTCAAGGGTTTCGTCGCTTTGGGTTGGACCGATGACGAACGTGGGTGTTGCACTGATGTTATGCAGTGATGCCTCAGAGCGATTGGCGTTGATCAAGGCCACCGTTGACGTTCGTTCCATGCAGGCCTGCAGGGCTGCGCTGTCGAGTTCTTCTCCAGCGGCGATGGCCATGACGCCTTTGCAGTCGAGGCAGTTCTGCTGCTCGAAAAGTCTTGAGTACATGTCCCAGTAGCGATTCTGCTCCCCGGCACAGCGAGCTGCAGCGGCTGCTGGCATGGCGTGGGGGTGGAAGGGCAGAGGCAGATCTTTGTGGACAAAGCGAACCAGACCGGTGTCGATGTATTCGCTGGTGAGTTGTGGCATGACCTGCTCGTGGAAGCGACGGCAGTAGCTGCATTCGAAATCACTGAATTCCACGATGGTGAGTGGTGCTCTGGAATCACCCAAGGCGGGTTCCCCCTGCAGCAATAAAGGGCTTTTCAGCGCAGGGATCTGTCCAGCTTGACGCTCGTTGCTAGGAGCGAGATGTTGTCCCTGCAGCTTCTGGACGATCACCGTGCTGCCAATGCCCAAGGCAACGCCTGACAGAAACCCGATCACTATGCGATGCGGAATCTGCATGGCGGTTTTAAAGATGCAATGAATACCCTCATGCTGATGGCATTGCACAGGGGATGCCGATTGAATGGCACCAGTTGATGGGAGTGGAGGTTTGAGCGCAGGGGCCTGGCTCGATCTTGATCTACTGCGTCAGCGCCGCGAACGCTTTGGGTTGGAGCGCTCCAAGGTGATTCCTGTTCGAGAGCTTCTCTGGCGCGGCGGTTTGATAGGTGCTGTGCTGCCTCTTGTCCTGCTGTTGGTGGTTCTTTTTCTGGTGGTGCAGGATCGCCATTTGGCTCATCGCCAGAAGCGTTTGGAGCCGATCGCAGCAGAGCACGATCGCGTGGACCAGGCCTTGATGGATGCCACGCAAACGTTGGAGCAAAGCCGGACGACCAATTCCGCCATTGCCAAGGCCATGGCCGATGTTCGTTCCAGTTCTGCCGTGCTGGCAGAAGTTCGGCACATGGTGCCTGAATCGATTGCCCTGGATCGTCTTCAGGTGAACAGCAATGTTTTAGAGATTAGTGGTTCGGCCCAGCAGCCCAATGGTTTGCGGCTGGTGAATGCATTGCTGCTGCGGTTGTCCTCCTCGGGTTTCTTCGCGCCGGAGCAGGTGGAGCTGTCGCAAGCTGATGTGGCGGTACAAGCCGAGCAAGCGAAGCTTCGGTTCAGTTTGAGTGCGGGTTTTGCGGCCGATGCTTCCTTGGCTACGCGTAGTTCACTTCTACGTCTGGGGGCGGAAGGGATGGCACGCCGCATGGGGGTCTTGGAGCGGGAGGGATTGCTGAAGTGACGAATTTCCAGGCAGGAACCAATCGCCCCACGGCAGCCTGGCTGACTCCTGAACGAGCCGTCCTTGTGGTGCCGATCATGGCTGGACTGGCTTTGACGGTGATGCTGGCATCTGTTGTGATCACCCCGCAGATGGTGCAGTTGCGCGAACGTCGATCAGTAGTTGACGTCTTGGCACAGAAAAGCGAAGCACTTCCAGGTTTAAAACAAGCCCTGCTTCAGCGGCGTCTGGAGCAGGCCGAGGTGATGGCTCAGCAGCAGCGCCTGCTGGCTTTGATTGCCGGGACCACAGATCTGGAGACGTTCCTGGCCCAACTCAATGATTTGGCGAACAAGCATCAAGTGGTGGTGACCTCAACGGAACCTGGCGCCGTTGAGAGAGCGCCTGTGCCGGTGGCCCCTACTGATGCACCTGCTGCTGGCGCTGAAGATCCTGCTGTTGCCGATCCTTTATTGCAGCAGGGTTTGGAGAAGCGCTCTGCCCGTATTCAGGTGGAGGGGCCATTTGTTCAGGTGCTGGCTTTTCTGCGGTCGTTGGAAAGTCTTGAGATTTTTGTTGTCACCGATGACTTGTCGGTGGTGGCTGCCCCTTCGTCTGAGGATGAGGCCATAAGGGTGCGGCTTGGTTTGACACTGTTGGCTTATGGTGAAACGAACGTCGCTTCTATAAATGATGCCTTGTGATCCCATTCTGCTTATTATGTTTCCATGATGGATGTCTGAGTTTTGGTGTATCTCTACGCCGCTTTGGGTGTGATGATGATGTCAGGGATTATGGCTGTCCTTGAGATGGGTTTGTCGTTGACGGGCCAATCTTTATTGTTGAAGCCAGTTGATCCGTATCAACAAAGTCTCACTGCCAATGCAGTTGGAGCACGTGACCAACAAATGCTGAACCTTTTGCATAATCAGGTTGATCTTGATGCCATAGGGCGATCTCTTCAAGGCAGTGCGCTTTGCCAACAATTGTTGTGTCGAATCTCTCTTCGTGGCGTAGCAGGGTGTTCAGCCGGTAACACTGTGGCTCAGGATGCTGGATCACGGTTGTCAAATCTTGGGAGTTTGTCGCAGGCTGGTGTGGCAACTGCGGTTGGGGACTGGTCCACTGCATGCTCTCTTCAATCCGGTAGCCATCGCTTGTTGATTCAGCCAGATCCAGATCCAGTGGATTCACAAATTCCCTACCGCTTGTTTTCATGCGTCTTGAGTGGAGAGTCCACTTGTGATTTCGAGTCCAATTAGCTGAGGTCACATCATGGTGGATGCTGTCGTTGGAGCTGTGATCATGGTGGTGGCCACAACATCCCTTTTATTGGCTATTGAAGTCGCCGAAGATGCATTTCGGTCTGCAGGTCGATATCCTGTGAATGTTGATGAACAGGTTTTGTTGGATGGTGTGACTCGATCACTTCGTCAACAGGGTCGTGACAATGCTTCTGTCGTTCAATTAATCGATGACGTGGAAACTCAGGTCATTGAACAGCTTCCCCGTCAGTACCAATAAGAGAATGGCTTCTGACGACATTTCGGCTTCCGGTATGTCGGTTTTGGAGTTGCTTTTTGCAATCACAATGCTGATGCTGTTCTCCGGTGTTGTTGCTGCAGTGATGGAGGTTACCTTGCGCTTCGCGGGAGAAGCGGAATGTCCTGTTGATGTGAATGGAATTCCTCGCTGCAATGAGGCGAACACGAATGATGAAGATGTCGCTCATGGTGTTTTGATTGAGCGTCAGCGCATTGAAGTGTTGTTCGATCAATTGGAAGAGGTTTTGGTGCAGCCTGGGATTCATTATTCTCGGATTGCAAGTCTTTCGGCACCTATTGGTTCTCCTCCCAATCAGCCGGCTTGTACTCCTGCTGCGTCGACAGCTTTTTGGACTGCCAGGGTTCCGGAGCTCCCGTCCTTGACGTTTCCGCGCGGTTATCACATTTGTTTATGGCAGACGGGTCTGCGGGAGGCATCAATGGAGAATCTGCTTGACCCCACCAATAATTCGGCCACGCCCGGTCTTTATGTTCTCCAGGCGTTGCCAACTCAGTTAAACGCTTCCACCCTGCCTATACGCCGCCTTCTTTGTCGCCCTCGTCCTTTTTGCTGAGCTGATGACCGCTTCTCCTTTGGTTGGTAACACTTTTTTCGGCCTCGACATCAGTCAGCTGGGACGACAGTTGATTTCAGTGCGACGTCGGTTATCGAAGCGTCTCTTGCTGTTGGAGTTCAGTGCGTCGGGCTTGCTTTTCGCCGAAGCATCTCCATCAGTTGATGGGATTCGTTTCAGCCATGTCAGCCGTGTGTCGCTACCGGAAGAGGCCCTTGAACGTGGGGTTCCCAGTGATCCCGCGATGATGGCGTCCTTGGTTAAGGAGCTTTGCCAAGAAAAGGGGATACCTGCCCATCGTGCAGCCGTTGTTCTATCTCCCGATGTTGCTTATCAGCGGATTCTTACTCTCCCTTCCGATCTAACTTTGGAGGAAGCACGTCTTTATATTTGTGACCCCTCTAATGCAGTTCCGTTGCCCTTCCCCTTAGAGCAAACGGATTTTGATTTGTACCCTTTACCCCGTCAACAGGGCTCAGTATCTCAGCCCTATTTGCTGATAGCGGTGCCTCAAGCATTGATTGATCGTGTTATCACCTTGTTGGCACATGCTGGATTTGAGTTGCAGGCATTAGAGCTTGGCCCTTTAAGTGTATTGCGCTTTCTTGTCGATGAATTAATTAGTTTGCGTGAGTCAGATCTGCATCTTGTTCTGGAGTTGTTGCCTGATTGTTCACAGTTATGTGTTGTGAGTTCCAGTGGCCCGATCCGATTTGAGAGCTTGTCTGCTATTCGCGATTTTCCTTGCCCTGATCTTGATGATGATCAACGTAAGGAAGCTCTTGGGGCTGGCTTTTCAGCAGAAGAGATGACGCTGAAAGATGATCGCTATCTTCCTATTTCGGAATTGGACTTGCGTGCAGTTCTTCGTGATATGAAAGCTGTGATATCTGAGTTGATGGCGCAGGCTGATTCAACAATTGTGCGTGGATTGAGCCTTAGTGGAATTAACAGCGCTCATCCGCTGATCAAGTGTCTTTTTCAGGAAGCGTTGGGTTTTGACGTCAAAGTGCTTAACCCCATCTTGATGTCTAGGGTTTCAGGCTTCAGTCCTGACGACCTTTTGGTGCAGGCAGGTCTCGCTCGTTTGATCGGCTTGGGACTGGGCTTTCTGCCCCGTGAACAGTTGCTCTCTTGTCATTGTCCAGAGATCTCTTCATCGTCGGTATCGTCACCTCTTCCCTCTTTGACTGCGGAATCAATGACCAGTGTCAAGGTCCAGCGAAGTACATCTCAGATTGCTCCTTTGGATGTTGAAGTTATTCAGCTTTCTCCTGATCTCGTCACCTCCGAGGACTCTGAGGATTCTTCAACGAAGGGAGAGCGTGTGGAGGTTGAAGAGGAAGTTGAGGAGAAGGGTGTTGTTGAGCAGGCCGAAGTAAGAGAGGAGGAGGCCTGGCCAAGCATCACCGCGATTCCTGATTTGGAGGTGAAGGAAGGGATTGTGGACGTTGAAGAAGAGGTTGAAGAGAAAGGAGTTGTTGAGGAGGCCGAAGTGAGAGGGGAGGAGGCTTGGCCAAGCATCACTTCAATTCTTGATTTGGATATGAAGGAAGGGATTGTGAACGTTGAAGAGGAGGTTGAAGAGACAGGTGTTGTTGAGGATGCCGAAGGAAGAGGGGAGGAGGCTTGGCCAAGCATTACTTCAATTACTGATTTGGAGGCGAAGGAAGGGATTGTGGACGCTGAAAAGATGCAATCAACATCTCAAATAAGTCCTTCAGTTGATGATTCTTTCGAGTCTTCGTCATTGGGAGAGTTGCGTTTTCAGGATGAGTAAGCTGCAATTCCTCTTGTGCGGATCAACCGCGCATGTTGGTGATCAAGCTAAACATTGGTAGGTATAGCGCAATCACAATGGTGCCAACGATTCCAGCCACCACAAAAACCACAGCTGGTTCCATCGCTTTGGTGAGGGAAGTAACAGTTGACTCCACTTCTCGTTTGTAGAATATAGCTAATTTTTCCAGCATGAAACTCAGCTGACCAGTTTCTTCTCCGATCTTGATCATTGAAATCACCAGCTTTGGAAACATTCCGCTTCGATTCAGCGAATAGTTGAGTTCTTGCCCCTGCTGGACTAGGCTGATTCCCTGACTCAATGTGCGTCGGGTTAATTCATTTGAGCTGGCCGAAATACAGCGCTCTAGCCCCTCCACAATTGGAATCCCTGCATTGACGAGAGTGGCTAAGGTGTCACACATACTTGCCATTTCTGATCTCAAGATCAGATCGCCAAAAAGCGGAATTTTGAGGATTATTTTGTCGACAGTATATCGACCTTGTGTGGTGCTGTAGTAGCGAGTGAATGCAAAGACCATCAGGCTCAAAGTGATGGGAGCTCCAATCGCGAACTCCAATGTTGTGATGGCTTTTGAAAGATCTAGTAGAAATGATGTGAGGGCTGGTAATTCAGCACCCATCCCATCAAACATCACTTTGAAACGTGGGACGATAAAGATTAATAATCCAAGGCTCACTGTTGTGGCCAGAAGCAAGACGATAACGGGATAAATCATCGCCCCGATGATCTGTCCACGGATTTTCGCCCGTTCCTCCAGTAATAGAGCAACTCGGTCTAAGACCTGTTCCAAGATGCCGCCGGCTTCACCGGCTTCAATGAGTCCAACGGCCAAAGGTTCAAAGACTTTGGGGTATATCTTCAAACTTAATGAGAGTTCTTCGCCCGCGCTTAGTCTGGCTGCAATGTGTTGGACGCAACCAGCAAAGCGCTGATTGGTCATGTTGTCTGCAATCAGCAGTAAGCCCTGCGCAAGGGGAACGCCGCTTTGTAAAATGACAGCCAGCTGCCGAAAAAATACCAATAAATCTTTCTGCGGTATCTTGAGGTTTTTTGGAGATGGTTGGCTGCTGAAGAGATCGGCAAATAAGCCAGTATTGCTTTGATTGATTCCTGATGAGCTGTTGCTTCTTCCAGTTGCTTGTGCTGAGGATTGAGGTTGAGCTCCATAGGTCGCCATGCTCAATTCCCTTCAGAGATGGATTGCAGTGAAGCTTGCCCCGGGCCCTGCTCAACGAGAAGAGCTTTTGGATTGGAAGCCTTTCCCATCGCTTCTTGGCGGGTAATGGCTCCGCTGTTGACCAAGCCGAGCAGGCACTGCTCGAGGGTATTCATGCCCTCTTTGCTGCCCGTCTGTAATTGAGAATAAATCTGGCTGACTTTCCGCTCCCGGATCAGATTGGCAATGGCAGGAGTATTCACCAAGAGCTCATAAGCCAACGAACGTTTACCACTGGTATTTTTGCAAAGGGTCTGGGACATAATCCCCAGGAGCGATGTGGAGACCTGTAATCTGGCCTGTTCCTGTTGATCTCCGGGGAATACATCCACGATCCGTTCCACTGTCTTTGCTGCTGATGAAGTGTGAAGTGTTCCCAAGACAAGATGTCCTGTTTCTGCGGCCGTAATCGCGAGTTGGATGGTCTCTAAATCGCGCATTTCTCCGATATAAATTACATCTGGATCTTCTCTCAGGGCCGCCCTTAGTGCTGAGGCAAATGATTGGGTATCGCGTTTCACCTCGCGTTGATGGATGATTGAGCTCCGCGAATGTGCGAATTCGAATTCGATTGGATCTTCAATTGTGAGGATGTGACGCTTTTGCGTCTCGAGAATGCAGTTAATAAATGCGGCCAGAGTGGTCGATTTGCCTGATCCAGTTGGGCCTGTGCAGAGCACGAGGCCACGATGCTTCTGGGTGAGATCAATGAAGGGCTGTGGTAGTCCGAGGTCTTGCCAACGAGGCAGGTTGTCCGGAAGGATTCGAAGCGTGAGGCAACGCTTTTCGTTCGCGACGTAGGCATTGATTCGAATGCGTGAGAGCCCATCGAGGCCGATGGAGGTGTCCAGATCGCCTGTTTTCTGAAATTGTTGAAGCTTCTCTTCCCCAACGATTTCACGCAAGAGTCTCGTCATGTCTTCTTCCTTTAAGACATTTTCCAGAATGCGAATATCAGAATTGACTCGAATAGCAATAGGTGAGCCTTCCTCTAGATGAATGTCTGATGATCCTGCCTTAATGGCAAAGTCAACAATTTGGCGTGCGAGTGTCATGATGTTTCCCAAATACAGTTCTAATTTTCTGAGTTACTGATTTTTTGCAACTCAGAGATGGTTGTGAGCTGTTCACGAATGAGTTCTACCCCATAGCGTTTAAGTGTGAGCATTCCAGATTGAACGGCTTCTTGCTCGATTTCGTACGATGATTTTTTCTGTTTGATTGATTCACGAAGGGTGCTGTTGACGATCATCAGCTCATAGGTGCCAACCCGTCCTTTGTAGCCACTACCTTCGCATTTTGTGCAGAGAGTTCCTTCCTGTTTGCGTTGTTGTTTTTCTTCCGCGCTCAGGCTGGTAGCGAAACGTACTGGTGTGCCGGGTTGAAGACCAGTGAAATAGCTTTCCGCATCATTAATGGGTCGTTGAACACTGCATTCCGGGCAGACGCGTCTTAAAAGTCTTTGCGCCAGCACTCCTCGCAAGGATGCATTGAGTTTGTAGCTCGGTACCTCCATATCCATCAAGCGGGTCAAGGAGCTGGCGGCACTATTGGCGTGCAGGGTTGTAAAGACGAGGTGACCTGTTTCAGCAGCATCCATGGAGGATTCAGCGGTTTCTGGATCACGGGTCTCACCAATGAGGATTACATCGGGGTCTTGGCGTAGGAAGGTTCGGAGTAGCTGGGCGAAGGTCTGTCCCTTGGCGCGAATGACTGGAAATTGTTGGATGTTTCCGCCAAGGTCATATTCGATTGGATCTTCAGCGGTTACAATGTTGAGCTCTCCGTTGTCTTTTTCACGGAGTGCTGAGGCTAATGTAGTTGATTTGCCTGAGCCAGTTGGTCCGGAAACAATGATGATTCCATTCGCTTCATTGAGAATAGAGCGGAAATCTTGGAGCACTTTGTCGTTGCTGATCAATGTATCTAGACTCAACATATCTGCATTGCTGTTGAGATATCTCATCACCATTTTTTCGCCGTGTTTGCCGGGTGCTGTTGCACAGCGAAATTCTATGGTCTGCTTTTCAAAGCGCCGACGTATTTTTCCGTCTTGAGATGCACGACGTTCGGCAATATCCATTTTCGCCATATTTTTATAGCAGGCGGTGAGCTTGATGCCTGCGGAACGCGGTATGGTCACATAACTCTGCATGACCCCATCGCGGCGAACCCGAACTTTGTAGTTGTCTTGGCGCGGTTCGACGTGAATGTCTGAGACACCCGTCCGGCAGGCATTGATCAGGATTTTGGCTGCTGCTTGTTGAATCTTGGTTCCCATCATCTCGATGGCCAAATCCATTGCTTCTTCCTCGATGATCTGTTCATCGCTATCATCAAAGTCGAAGTCGAATCCTCCGTTTGATTCTTCTCCGTCTGCCTCCTGCAGAGCATCCAGAATAGATTCATCACTGAATTCAAACCCTTCGAGCTCGTCTCCGGTGACTAAACGTTGCTGTGATGCATCATCCAGAAGTTTTTGAATTTCTTCAGTAGCTTTCTCGACAAAGATGCATTCCATGCCTTTGTCGGCGGCCCTCTTTTTAATGAAGTCGCCAATTGTTCCCAGATAGCTGATATTGCCAATGGCGATAATTAGTTTTTTCCTGTTGTCCTGACTGCTTTGCTCAAAGCCCAATGGAACAACAATATTTTCTCTGCACCATTGCAGTGCAAAAATATCATCAATGAGTTTTCTCGTTTCTAGAATATTAGATTGCATTTTCTAGATTCCTTCCATGCATTTTTTCCATTCAATGCACCCTGAAATTTCCCAACCAAATTTGTGTACGCATCGGCCTTGCGGTGGTGGGCCACAACTGCGTTTGCACTTCGGGTCAGACTTATACTGCTGCTCTGAATCTGCTCCTCTGTAAATCTTTCCAGAGTTGCTGCAGTACCAGTAGCTGATATTGCAGTCATCTCCAACAGGAGAAGACATGCCGGCTGGTGTGGGAGATATATATTCGCCGCCATTGGGTCGCTTTACTGCGTCATTGTTTAGAGCGGTTGTGCATATTGCATTTTTATCATTGACCAGGCATTTTTCAAAATTAGACTTGGCGTTGGCTCCCAGGATTTCCTTTCCTCCGCATATGTAGATGGGGGAATCCCCGCAATATTTGACTGGCTCGCTGTGGATACTGTTTATAATTTTTTGTTTATTGCTTTTGCACATAAGGGCCTTCCAGGCATCACTGGAGCCTACGTTTTCTCCATCAAAAAACCAGAATTTTTTCTGGCCGCAATTAGCCAATTTCTCGCCATCTTCAGACGTTGTTCTTGAGTTCGCCGTTCGCTTTGCGACTACCTCTTGCGAGCAAAGGGCATCATATTTGGCTTTAAATGCTGCGTCATAGGCCTCTTGTGTGTGGCCCACAATGCTGTTATCAAGTGCATAAACAGGTTTTGTGCAGCCATTGGTGGTGCAGGTCTTGCTGACTGCCTTTGGAGGTCTTGATGGGCATCCGCTGTTTGCGCTGTTGTCCCAAGTGAAGCTTCTGCCATCTCCTGTATTTTTCAGCCATTTGTTGAAATTATCAACACATTCTGTTTTCTTTTCGAGTATTTCTTTGTTGTAATCCATCAATTCTTTGAGGCCCGCTGCCTCTGTGACATTTCTGCCGGCCCAGCTTTTAGCCGATGACGCGGTATCTCTGCCTGTGTCAACAGCGAGTTTTGTTAGCTTTCCTTCTGCTGTGATTGTGAACCCGAGATCGGGCATCCGTTCTTGATCTGCGGAGGAAATTGCAGTAATTAAGGTGTTGCCGCAGTTCATCGTTGTTGATGTGTCTTGAAATTTATAACCTGCTCCCTCAAGTTGCTCAGCGCTGAGAATGTCTTGGTTAACTTCCTGATTGAGTCGATTGCTGCCTTTTCTTCTCAGCTCCTGTAGGCAATCGGCCACGGCGCTGTTGAGAAGAGATTTTGCTTCGTCAACACGGGTGTGGTCAAGATATTTGCCCACATTTGAAATGGCCAGGCTTGACAAGACGCCAAGCCCAGCCAAAACAATAATTAATTCAATCAGAGTAAAACCCTCTGGCTTTGAATTAATTAGCTTCATGTTTATTTATTGCCACTCGCCGGTAGCAGTGCACCCAATGTTGTAAGTGGTTGTGTTTCCAGCTCCCAGGGTTCCTTGAGCACATGTTCGAATTCCTGCTGTACTCACTTTGAATACCGGAAATTTATTTGCTTCGGTGGGGGCTGCAAAAATCTCTCTTATTGCCCCGCCTGCTGTGAAGCAAGCAAGACTAGCAGCGGCTTGTCCGGCAGTCCCGATAGCAGCGCCTGCACCAAGGCCTACTGACGCATTGTTGGCTCCAATCGTGAAATCGTTGATTGAGGGAAGTTGAAACTCAGAAGCAGCAACATTCTGTCCGCGCGCTTTAAAAACTTGGCATTCTTTAAAGGCTGTAATTGCTGCTTGCTGTCCAGCTCTTGCTGCGGCGTCATCGCTCACTCCCAGGAAGTTAGGAAGTGCGATCGCGGTCAGCACGGCGAGCACGGCGATCACCACCACTAACTCAATCAAGGAGAAGCCCTTCTCGCCAGGCTTGCGGTTGAGCACACTGCGGGTGCGGGGGTTTTGCAGGTAGGCCTGAAGAAGGCTCATTGAAGAGTCAAAACGCTTTCTTCATGATCTTGGGTCTGAAATCGGTTGTCAACACGGTGCAGTGGGCACACTTGCAGAAGTTGCATTGATGGGGTGCTGCCCGTTCACGGCGGTGAAGTTCAGCAGGCGGCGCAGCGCGTCGGGTTGAGGCCGCAGGCCTTTCTGGATGCGAGTGCCTCTCTGGTCCCCTGGACTCCGCGGAGGCACCGTGTTGGCTTGAGCCCTTGGCGCGACTACCCAGATCGCAGCCAGCTGCTGCTCCGCAATCGTTTGGCTGCACTGCACAGTCTGGAGCCTTCCTTTGTGTTGCCGGGTAATGGCGCTGCCGAACTGTTCACTTGGGTGGCCCGGGATGCTTCAGAGCAGGGGGAAAGCCTTTTGCCGGCACCGGGTTTTGCCGACTACGGGCGCGCCTTGCGCTGCTGGTCAGCGACCTCCTGGCATCAGCAGTTATCTCTCCTTTGGGATGAAGGGTTCCCGCAACCGTTTCCCGACCCGCGCGAGGGATCTGTGCTGTGGATCTGCAACCCTCACAACCCCACCGGTCAGCTCTGGAGTCGGGCCTCGCTGGAACCGTTGCTGGCGCGTTATGCCCTGGTGATCTGTGATGAAGCCTTCCTGCCACTGGTGCCCAACGGGGAGCAGCAGTCGTTGATTCCCTTGGTGGCTGAGCATTCGAACCTGGTGGTGATCCGCAGCCTCACCAAGCTCTATGGCATT
>MDTD01014223.1_pt1 | contig 16370 bp, 13 predicted proteins | sample 811221 | NCBI WGS metagenome assembly MDTD01 (sample SAMN05326646, study PRJNA326480) | marine metagenome | isolation source: seawater | place: Pacific Ocean: South West | collected 2011 | reverse complement strand
TAAACAACGGCTGACATTTGCTGTCAGCCGTTGTCAAAAAGCGGGTGAACGGACTCGAACCGTCGACAATCACGTTGGCAACGTGATGCTCTACCAACTGAGCTACACCCGCGTATTTCGATGTCCTCGTCAAACAAACGAGACGCATATCTTAGCAATTCATCAAAACCTTGCAACACCCTGACTGTAAAAATTTGGGACAAAATCAAAGTTATCCACGTAGCTTGCATTTATCATTCCGACTCGTTAGTGTCTTGGCCAACCAAACAGGTGCTCGAAACACAAGATATTGTGCTTCGACAAAAAGGGAAGCAAGGTGCGTTGTGTTTACCAAACATGACAATGCCTTCGCGGACGCGCCGCCGTAGGGGTTTGGAGATGTAAGTATTACATCTCACTGTCACCGGATTGCCACTGATTGATCGTGCAACGCGATGAATTGGGAAGGCAGGTAACAGGACGAACCCAAGCCGGAAGACCTGCCCGTTTGGACGAGTGTTGTGTCCTCGCGTATTGGGACGAACTCGGGCCAAGCCAGGTAAACATGCCCCGGTGTACCATTGAACTTGCCCCTGGAAGCTTTGATGCTTTGGGTTGGGGTTGCCCGATTTCTCACCTGTTACTGTCGCGCGACGGATACGTTTTTCCAACGTTTTGGGGCAAGTCCTGCGCGAATCAGGACAGGGAGTTTTCATGGCCTTACCGTCGAATCGTCGTCCGTCATCACCCTCATGGATTGCCAGCACGTTTGCCAGTTGGTGGCAATCACAACAAGCCCAGGTACAACCTGCCTATCGCTGGCAGATGCTCAAACCCAGACAAGCATACCAACCGGTGAAACATCACCCGCCGTTTGCTCATCAGCGACGGACACCCAAAGCATTCACACTCATCGAACTGCTTGTGGTGATCAGCATCATCGCTCTACTGATTGGCATTTTGTTACCTTCACTAGCGATGGCAAAACGCAGTGCTGAGTCTGCACAATGCAAGAGCAATATTCGATCCATCGCGGTGGTGAACATGGCTTATGCAACGGATAACAAGCAGTATTACGTGCCAGCGACATACGATGAGATGGCAAACCTTGAGCGTTGGCATGGCAACCGCACCAACACCAGCGAAGCCTTCGACTCACGAACCGGTCGTCTGTCTTCCTATCTGGACTCACAAGGCGAAGCCAAAAAATGCCCGACACTTCGGCACTTTAAAGACTCGGACCCCGGTGCCTGGGGAAGCACGTTTGAAGCAGGCAGTGGCGGGTATGGTTACAACCACCAATACATCGGCGGGCGCTACGATCTGGCAGGATACGGCCAAGCATCCAAACTCACCGCCCGGACCAACGACGTCTACTCGCCTACTGCGACGATCATGTTCACCGATGCTGCAGGCTACAACACTGTCGATGGTTCGATGTCACTGATCGAAAATTCCTTCGCATGGTCCCCACATTATGTCGACAGTGGCATCGTTGATCCTTGGGGAGGTTTTCAACCCACGCCGACGACGCACTTTCGACACAACGGCAACACCGCCAATTTCGCATGGGTCGATGGCCATGTCGATGCCCAGGAACTCGAACACTCAGCAGCCCATGTTTATCTGGGAACTGGGACCGGCGAACAGACCATGGAATTCAAGATCGGTTGGTTCGGTCCGACTGGAGTTGATTTGTATGACCTGCAATAAGTTAAATACGCAACTCATTTGCAGGACTAAACCTCAAGTGATTTGACTGATTCATTCTCCGTTTCCATTGGGCATGCCGGTGAAGGAAACTTTGCCGGCGTGTCTTTTTTCACTTGCTACGGTTTGGCGATGTCGTTAAATTGTGGCCAGTCAATTCAGGTGACCTCAGTCTTTTTTTGGAAAGATCGGGGTTCAATAGGGAAGCGAGGTAAGTCGAGCCATCGACGATTCCTCCGCGGACGCGCCGCCGTGATGACCCGGTTTTCACTGTCAAAACAGGTGAAAACAACATCTGGCAGTCACCACTGATAAAGCATGCAATGTGCTTCTCGGGAAGGTGCCAGATGACGGGCTAAGCCGGAAGACCTGCCTGTAAATGACCGAGTGGTAGTCCTCGCGCTTTTGGGACGACTCGGGTGGGCTTGTTGTATTTCGGCCCGGCAGCAGATGCTTTCACCCGTGTGATTTTTCCCAGCGAGACGACCGATTTTGATCCTTTATCATTGGGCCAGGTTCTGCGCGAATCAGAACCAGGAGAGTTTCGCATGCTTCGTTTTCCTTTGTCCCATTGCCTTTTGGCAACCACCCTCATTGTCAGTCCCCTGCTGGCACAAACCACAGACTCGCAAATCACCGAGACCAAATCGCAGACCAAACAACAGGTGATCGTCACCGCGACCCGCATCGACACGCCGCAATCACAAGTTGGCAATGCTGTCACCGTCATTGATGCTCAGCAAATCGAACATCGTCAGGATCAGGATCTTTCCGACATCCTCCAACACGTCCCCGGCGTGCATGTCCGACGTGCAGGCGGCCTGGGCTCGGCATCCACGGTCTACATCCGTGGCGCAGAGTCGGATCACACCTTGCTGTTACTCGACGGCATCAAGATGCATGACATCGTTGGCCCCGGTGCGCCGGGCACCTTCGATCATGTCATGTCCCTTGGACTCCAAAGTGTCGAAGTCCTGCGCGGCCCACAATCCTCACTGTATGGCACCGAAGCCATCGGCGGTGTCGTCAGTGCCAACACCAAACGTGGCAGTGGCAACACCAACGGCTACTACCACATCGAAACAGGCTCCTACCAAACCACCACGCAAAAGCTGCACATCAATGGTGGCGAAGATCGCTTTAACTACTCAATTTCCGCCGTACGCGTCGATGCCGACATCTTCTCCTCAGGTGTGGACAACGGCGAAAGCGACCCCTACCGCAACACCAGTTTCCACAGTCTCTTTGGCTTCTCACCATTCGACATCTTTAACCTTGACCTGGCATTCCACTATATCAATGCCGATGTCGAATTTGATAACAACGGCTCGGATGACGATACCGACCAAACCGACTACGAACAGTTCGCATTCAAGATCGAACCCAAGTTCTACCTGCTTGAGGGTGCTCTGGAATCCAAGCTTATTTTTACGCTCAACCAGACCGACCGTCTGACCACCGGCAGCAACTACAACTTGGCGCAACACGGCTTTGACTATGTCTTCCTGCCAAACGGATTCAAAGGACGAACCTTTGAAGTCGATTGGCAAAACAGCCTGTACATCGGCGAAAACAACACCCTCGTTTTTGGTATTGCCTATACCGACGAACACGGTGAATTCTCCGATCCCGGTGTCGCAGATCAAGAGTACGACACCGACAGCTACAGCATCTACCTTCAGGATCAATGGAAAGTCACAAATGACCTGACCCTCGGCGCAGGCGTGCGATACATCAACCATGACCAGTTCGGTGGCAACACCACCTACCAACTCTCTGCTGCATATCATTTCGCTAAGTACGGTACCATTGCCCGCGCTTCGGTCGGCACAGGATTCAAAGCACCCTCCATCTCTGACCTCTACGACAACGGCAACCCAGACCTTGGCCCTGAAGAATCAATGGGATGGGATATCGGTATCGAACAACCGCTCTACAACGGCAAAGTCAATGTCGGCGCAACCTTCTTCCAGAACAATATCGACGACATGATTTTCTACACCTCAACCGGCCCGTTCACAGGCAATGTCTTTAACGTCGGTGAAGCACGAACCCAAGGTGTCGAAACCTTCATCCAGTTCACCCCTGCCCAAGACCTCACAGCAACACTCAACTACACCTACACCGACAGTGAAGTCCTCGAACCTCAAGGCAGCTTCGGCCCACAGCAAGGCAATCGACTCTGGCGTCGCCCACTGCACAGCTATAGCTTCGATCTGACCAAACAATTCCTGGATAACAAAGCACAAACCACACTGTCAGTCCTCGGTGCATCAGAGCGTGATGACAACGGCGGCAAAGGCGACAGCTACGTCATCGTCAACCTTGCAGGCAGTTACAAAGTCCATCAAAACGTCGAAGTTTTTGGACGTATTGAAAACCTGTTCAACCAACAATACCAAGACCTCTACGGATTCAACACAGCCGACGCCAGCGCGTATGCCGGTGTTAAAATTTCGTTCTAACCACCCTGTGCGTTAGAGACTTGAAATAAAGCCCGCGGGGTTTCAACCCCCGGGGTTGCCTTAAAAAAAACGCGACACTTCCAAAAATATGTCGCATAAGCAAACGTTAAAAGGACACACACCATGCAGGAACTTTTTGTCAAAGGCGGACCCTTGATGTGGCCACTGTTGGCATGTTCACTGCTGGCAATCACGGTGGTTCTTGAACGTCTTGCATTTGGACTTCGACGCTCGTTTGCAACCAAGCCGTCGGACGCTCAAAACATCATTCGTCTCGTCACTGCTCAGCGGCAGGACGAGGCTTTGCGCCTAGCACGATCTCATCCCAACTGTCCGATCTGCTGCGTGTTGCTTGAAGGCTTGCAACACGCAGCAACGGGCCGGATGACCGAAGCCATGCAGTTGACCGCAGCACGTCAATTGAAGCTCGAAAAACGTGGCATCAATCTATTGGACACCATTGTCACGGTGGCGCCATTACTTGGGATTCTCGGAACCGTGCTGGGCATTATCGACTCGTTTAATCTGCTCAGTGATGCGGGTATCCAAAACCCACAAGCGGTGCTCGGTGGTATCGCCCAGGCGCTGATTACCACGGCTGCGGGTCTAACCGTTGCGGTGATCAGTCTGCTACCCATGAATTTTTTCCTTTCACGCTTGCAGAAAAAAGCGGAGTTCATCGCAGACCTTGCCACGCAATTGGAGTTAGCACTGGCTAAACCTTCCTCGCACAAGGAGGAAGATCATGGAGATTAAAACCGGTTTTGAAGACCGCAAAGCACGTGTTGAATTTCTGCCCATGATTGACGTGGTGTTTTTGCTGTTGGTGTTCTTTATTTATGCGATGCTGAGCATGGTGGTGCATCGCGGTATTGAAGTGACCTTGCCCTCCGGCGGGACGACGCAGGTCAACCAAAAAGAATATGTGAACATCACCATCGATGCCCAGAACCAAATCAGTGTCGATGGTAAAACAGTGCTTCTTGACAATCTGATCATGCAGGTCAAAGAAGCGATGGCACAGCTTCAAACGGATCAAGAAAACCAGACACCTATATTCATTGCAGGTGATCAGGCTTCAGACCTTGGGGTCGCGTTGAAAGTCCTGGATCGACTTCGCGCTGCAGGATACAGCGCAGTGTCATTTGAGTTACAGCAGGAGACGCCATGAAGACCATATGGTACTGCCTGGCATTTGGGATCAGCGTGACGTTGCATGCGACGTTGCTGCTCTTTGGCGATCCCACGCAAACATCTCAAATCCCGGTTCAACAGGGACACGCAAGTCTTGCAATCAATCTCCTGCCCGCCATACAAAGCCAAGCCTCGCCCCCGACCCCGGCCCCGGCCCCGGAAGTAGAAGTAGAAGTTGAAACCCCAACGGTTCCTGAAGCAGAAAAGGTTCCTGACACCTTTACTGTTCCCACCTTTACTGTTCCTGAGGCTGAGCCAGCGCCATTGGCAGCACCGGTGATTGAACACATCATGCCGACTCTGCCTCGCATCGTTGAGCCTTTGCCAGTGGAAGAACCGATTATTCAACAGCCTAGCGTGATCCGACCTGCAAAAACCATTCAACCCACACCCACCGTCGTTGAAACACAGCCCGTCAAAGAGCAGGTCGTTGAGCAATCTCAAACGGACACCGCCAATCAGCCTGCTCCAGAATCCGTCGCATCCAATAGTGACTTATTGCCTCAAGGCGTAACGACGCAGGCAAAACGCCCTGACTCATTTAAACCTGTCTATCCCATGCTCTTTCGGCGACGTGGTATTGAAGGAACGGTGACGATGCAAATCCAAATCACTGCCACCGGCATTGCCCGTAGTGTGATCGTCACTCAAAGCAGTGGTTACCGTCAATTTGATGCTGCTGCAGTCAAAGAGTGTCGAAGCGTTCGATACATCCCTGCCATGAAGCACGGCCGGCCAGTCGAATCGACCTTAACCTTCGATGTGGTCTTCCGTTTGCAAAGCGACTCGTAATTTATAATAATTCTAAATCTCTTATCCATGAACCTTGGGAATATCTCAACGGCTTCAGGGGTATGATGTGAGAAGCAAACGGTTGAATTAATTAGTTATAGCAAGGTGTATTCATGAGCGATCAAAACGAATCGATTGAAAAAGTTGTCATCATCGGCTCCGGCCCCGCAGGTTGGACCGCTGCGATTTATGCTGCACGCGCCAACCTCAATCCGTTGGTGCTTGAAGGTGTCCCCAAGACCAGCCCCAGCATCATCCTTCCCGGCGGACAGCTCATGCTCACCACCGAAGTCGAAAACTTCCCCGGTTATCCTGAAGGTGTCCAAGGCCCGCAGATGATGGAAGATATCAAGAAGCAGGCTCTGCGGTTTAACACCCGTATCAAATCATTGGACGTGGTCAAAACTGATTTGTCCCAACGCCCTTTTACGCTGGAGCTTTCCGACAAGTCCACGATCAAGGCGCATAGTGTGATCATTGCCACCGGCGCAACCGCAAACTGGTTGGGCTTGGAAAATGAAATGCGTCTCGCCACCACCGGCGGCGGCGTATCAGCTTGCGCAGTCTGTGATGGTGCCTTGCCGGTCTTCCGCGATCAGCCTTTGGCTGTGGTCGGCGGTGGCGACAGTGCCATGGAAGAAGCTGACTATCTGACCAAGTTCGCTTCAAAGGTTTACATTATCCATCGTCGTGATGAGTTCCGTGCATCGAAGATCATGGCCCAGCGCGTACTCAACAATCCCAAGTGCGAACCGGTCTGGAACAGTACGGTCGTGGACATTCTTGGTGACGACAAAATCACAGCATTGAAACTCAAAAACACTCAAACCGGCGAAGAGTCCGAGTTGCCAGTCAAGGGATGCTTCATGGCTATCGGCCACACCCCAGCGACCACATTCCTGGACCCGGATCAAATCGAACTGACACCCAAGAAATTCCTCAAACTCACCAGTCAACAGCAAAGCTTCACATCCGTGGAAGGCGTCTTTGCTGCAGGTGACTGTGCTGACGAAACCTACAAGCAGGCAATCACTGCCGCAGGAATGGGCTGCAAGGCTGCCATCGACGCTGAACGCTGGTTAGCTGATCAAAATATTCACTAATCTTAAAATTAATTGAACATCTCAAACGGTCACTTCGTATAATTGCGAAGTGACCGTTTTTTATTTTAGTCATGGCTTTTAATACAAAGACAGTTTTAGCACAGAGAACTCAGAGATAAGAGAGTTTCAATTCAATCATGATGGGAAGAAGAGAAGAACATCATGCTGTTTAGAATTTAAAAATGAATCTGCTTTCTCTCTCCTGACTCTGTGTTCTCTGTGCCCTCTGTGATAAAAATTGCCTTGCCTGTCTTGAAAAAATCGACCGTAACAAGGAATCCAATCCATGTCCGACAATGCTCAACAAATGCGTGAGAAAGTTCAAGAGGGATACACAGCAGTCGCCCAGACTTCCAGTTGCTGTTGCGGGCCAAGTGCGTTCTCCGGCGGGCCAGATCAAGACCATCTTTCAGCACAAAAACTCGCCGAGTCCATTGGGTATGACGCCCAACAACTCGCATCCTTACCTGATGGTGCGAACATGGGTTTAAGCTGTGGGAATCCAGCAGCCATCTCCGCACTCAAGGATGGACAGGTCGTTTTGGACTTGGGCAGTGGCGGCGGGTTTGACGTGTTTCTGGCCGGCCCCAAAGTCGGTTCGACTGGTCGTGTCATCGGCGTGGATATGACGCCTGCCATGCTCTCCAAAGCGCGAACCAACATTGAGCATTACACCAAAACCACAGGCTTAAGCAATGTCGAATTTCGACTAGGTGAGATCGAACATTTGCCTGTAGCCGACAACACCATTGATGTAGTCATCAGCAATTGCGTGATTAATCTGTCACCTGATAAACAACAAGTCTGGCGTGAGATCGCACGCGTCCTTAAGCCCGGTGGGATCGTTGCCGCATCGGACATGGCGTTGTACAAACCCTTACCCCCGGAAGCTCATGATATTGCTCAGGCATTTATCGGGTGCGTCGCTGGTGCGATACTCATCGACGATTACAAACAGATGGTTCAGGATGCCCGACTCGTCAGCGTGATCCTCAAACCCAAACCTGAATATGTACAAGCGCTACTGGATAGTGGTAATGAACTGTATCGCAAGATCAATGATGTCTTACCTGATGGCCAAGGCCCTGGCGATTATCTGACCAGTGTGGCCGTCGCTGCGATCAAACCCAAGACGTGTTGTTGCAGTGCGTGACGAGATCACCGCAACATGAATGACGCAACACGCCCGGTGTGCGGATCAGCGACACGCAGTGTCGCAGCTAAACTTGAATCCACACGCGCAACACGCACTGCAACGACAAACCATCACGGTATCAGCACAGTGCTGTTCTGTGCATTAACGGCGATAAGGATTTGACCGCCACGTTTCCCGATGATGTTTGAACAGGTTTTGTGATCCGTAGCTGGTGTCCATGACCATGTGTCATTGACTTTTTCGGTTTTGACGGTGACGGTGAGTTTGCCGTCCTGCTTCGTGATGGTTGCCTCCCCATGCCCCCCCCAAGGCAGGTACACGCTGGCAAGGTATTCGCTTTGAGACTGCTTGGTCAGTTGAAGTTGTTGATGTCCAAGACGTTTACCCCGATGATCTGCAGTCGCTTGGACAATTTGCTGCTCCCAACCGTCACGTGTCAAAGGTGAAACCACAAACGCGCAACTGGCTTTGTCATGTTTGAGTGTGAAATTCAAATCCGATGACGAATCCTTGATCAATGCATTGCCCTGCATCATCCATGTGATTTCCACTGGCTCAGGTGCGCGAATGTCATCAAGCATCAACACGTAATCCCCCTTGACCCAAAGCATGCTCCGGCGGAAACGATCCAGTGATGGGCGTGACTTTTTGAGCTTACGATCTGTGAGTTTCAGATAGGAACCTGCTGCTTCACCTTCGATGGCAACGACTTTGTCGGTCACCTGCCAGGCAGTGAGGTTGGCCATCTTGGTCATGTCGACTTGACCGGTTGCAGGCTGAGACCAGACTCCTCCTTCATTGCGACCGGGGACGCGTTGGCCCATGCCGTTGATGAGAATCGTGTTGTGATTAGCGGACTGTTTGTGCTTGGAGTAGCCATCGGTCTGCGCGAGGTATTGGCCATCTTTGTAGAGCGTAAAACTATTGGCATCAGGATCATCATGGGCGACATTGATGTACTTGAAGTTGTTGGTATTGCGAAAGGCGTTGAGCATGTAACCGCCGAGTGGCCCACACTTGAACATGCCCATCACATCGCCTTGATCCCAACCGTCACGTATGAACGCCACTCCGACATCGTCAAAAAGTTTGGCATGTTCGACCTCAAAGGCCTTGCCAGTTGAAAGTGTCGGCCCACGCCACAAAAGGCCATACCATGAAAGTGAAAAGGCTTTGGGATTATCAGCGACAACCTGATCCATGAGCTGTTGAATCCCAACTTGTTTATGGACGGCCGCGGCCTTGTAAATGGCAAGCGCATAATTCCCCAACCCGCCACCGGAGTCGCCATACGCTGCCAAGTCGTTACTGCCAGGCAGTCTGGCATGCATGAGAAATTCGCCCACATGTTTGAAGAACGGATGCTCCAAATGCTTTGTGTCAAAGCAACGATCCGCAGCCTGCATGATGAACGTCAAATGCGAGACACCGAAGATCAGATAGCTTGGCGATTCATGTGACGTGCCATCGGTGGGGAGCCACTTGGCAAGCCACGCAACATCGTTGTGGAGTTCTTTGATGAGCCATTGCTCTTCAGGCTTACCGTCGTAGGCAGCCAAAGCACAGAGCAGAGCGCCTGCGGTGCGATGCCAGTGATGGTTGTTGTGCGGGTCCCCTTGCCAGTAATGCGTGCCGGGATTTTTCATCAGGTGTCCGCCGTGATACATCTTTCGAGCGTGTTGCCAGAGCTTGTCCTGAAGTTGCTTGCGGAGGGTGGGTTCGAGTTGGTCATAAAGACTGTCATATGCCAAGGCCATACCGATCATGATGTTGGCAGCACTCATCCCACTGTCACGTTCGGAAGTGGTTTCCCAATTCGGCAGCTTGAGGAAATAGCGCATAAAGTCGATGGCCTTATCGCGTGAAGTCGTATCTGCGGTGAGCAGGTAATGCATTGTGAGAGTTGGTAGACGCCAGTAGCCCTGCCGTTGACCGTCGGTGGCATCGGTGAGAAATTTGGTGTGATTGGGCACGTTGCAGGCATTGAGGTAACCCAGGAAATTATCACGAATCACCTTATTTCCTGGGGCATTAAACGTATCGCGCATGGTTTGAATGTCGGACTTGCCAAAGAGAATGCGCGGACGTTGGGCCATGACCTTGCTGTTGAGCGCAATGGGAGCACCTTCGAGCTTGGGATCATGATCAGGCACCACCTTGGGGACAGGCGGACCAATTTTTTCCAACGCATCACTGCTGCCCAACGTGTACTGCACATCATCAATCCAGAGAGTGCTGTTCTTATCCGCGGTACGATCACCGATGAACACGATTTGGCTAAAACCAGCGAGTGTGGTCTTATGAGGATTAAACCGTTTGCGTGCTGCGTTGACATCTTTGCCGTTGACTGCAATGTGCAGACCTTTGTCATCCCAGGTGAGGGTCCATTGCTGCCAAGCAGCTTTACGTCGGACCCCCAGGTATTGGACGCTTGCCCAGGGGGAAACTTTTTTCGCGTGGTTCTCCATACCCACTGCATAGGTACTCGCACCGTTGAGATAGGGCGCGTAAATTGCACCGATGAGTAAGTGATTGCCTTGGCTGTCGACCACACCCCATGTCGCACCGGCTTGTCGTTTTTTGTTTTGGCTTGCCTTGGCAGCATCATCAAAGACCCAAAACGAAATGCTCCCCGAGCGGTCGGACTTGGCCAACGGGATGAGGACTTTGTCACCAGCTGAGAGTTTGAGCGCCTTGCCGCTACGGGCTTGCGTGCTATCAAGTGCCGGCTGGCCTGTGACGGTCATACCTTTAAGCGAGTCGTTCTGATCAAATGTGATCGTCTCCTGAGCAGTGACAGGCATTCCGCCAAAGAGCAACATCATCACCAATACCGTGAGCGAACCTTGCAGACACTTGCGCATGCCAATCTCCTCTAGTAGAATCATTCACGAATCATCTTAGCACCCCAAACTCATTAATCAAAGGTTTGATTGCACATTTTCAACAGATTTGATATTTACAAAAAAAAGTCATGGCCACCAAGACGACAAGGTGCGCGTTTTGATAGCGATCCATTGAATACAGCATCCAAGAGAAATGATGGCGTTATTCTGAATGTTTAATCTCAGGAGATTGCGTTTGCGAACAAGCCGTCTGCGTAATCAGCAAGATGATTACTTGACCCCCAGAAAGTTGGCCAACATTTGCGGGCCTTGCTTGGTCAGGAAACTTTCGGGATGGAACTGGACGCCTTCGACGGGGGCATCTCCAAAGACACCCTCCTTGGCACGGACACCCATGATCTCGCCTTCATCCGTCCATGCGGTTTTGATAAAACGTTCGGTGTCGAGTGTATCAGGCAGAATCACCAGACTGTGATACCGCGTACAGGTCGTCGGATTGCTTAAGCCGGCAAAGAGACCTTTGCCATCGTGATGAATCTCGGAGGTCTTGCCATGCATGACATGGGTGTTGCGGTCGACAGTCATACCAAACGCGTGGCCGATGGATTGATGGCCAAGACAGACCCCAAGCAGTGGCACCTTACCTGCAAAAGCTTTGATGATCTCCACGCTGACACCTGCTTCACAGGGCGTACATGGGCCAGGTGAGACAATTACATGTGAAGGGTTGAATGCCAACGCTTCTTCGACGGTGATCTTGTCGTTGCGGACGACTTTGAGCTGCGGCGCATTGTCTTTACCCACGTAGAGTTCGCCAATGCGTTGAACAAGGTTGTAGGTGAAACTGTCGTAATTATCAATGAGCAGGATCATGCTTTTAATCTCTTATTTGCGGGCAAAATTACGTTCATCCTGTTTAGGAGGAACCACATCGCAGGTCTGTTGATACCACTGTAACATTCTTAAGCGATGGGCGTTAATCTGCGTCTGCCAATCGGGATGATCAATGAGATTATGCTGTTCAAACGGATCGTTGTCCAGATCATAAAACGCGTCGGACTCACTTAAGCGTTGAATGTATTTGTAATGTGGCGTGCGACACATGGTTGCCTTGTGGTGTTCGATGCCATCGCCCTGCTGGAAATACATCCGTGAGTAATACAGGTTATGCGGATCACGCAGTTCACCATCGGGGCCCAACTCCTTGGCCTGTTCCTCGCCGGGGAGTCTACCCCCTTCGCAGAATACTGCATCTCGAAGTACGGAACTTTCCCCGGTGGCAATTGGCAGAAGCGACATACCAAAGTGCGTATGCTCGGGCGTGATACCTGCTAATTGCTCAACCGTTGCAGACAGGTCAATAAGTTCGATCATCGCATCACTGACACCAGGCTTTACGGGGTAATCACTTGAGGGTTTAAACAGGAACGGGACGCGCGTTAAGCAATCCTCAAATCCGTTCTGTGATTTTTCGACCACGCTGTAATCGCCAGTGTAATCCCCGTGATCGGAGAAAACGAACACTGCTGAGTCATCGTACATCCCTGCATCCTTGAGTGCCTGCATCACCAATCCAAACTGGTGATCCACCCGAGCACACATCGCATAATACATCCGGCGAAGTTCCGTCCAACGCTCTTCATCCCAGTTACTCAGGCGATGCCGCTCATGCAAACCCTTGAGCATTGAAGCATAACCTTCCCACTCGGATTCGCTTTGGGGAGCTTTGACACGCGGGGGCAACTTCCGGGGGTCGATCATGTCATAAAATTCCGACTCCACAGCATACGGCGGGTGCGGGTATGTCAAAGGCAAAAACAGACACAGCGGCTTACCCGAATCCTTGTCGTAATTACGGATTGCATCAATGGCCCCCATGACATTGGCCCAGTCTGGATCGTGATAGTGGTCGTGACCGTCGCTATGTGGAAGTTTGCCGACATAGAACGAATAAAAATTATCACCGTCGGGATCGCCGCGCCATTGATCCTGTTTATCGATCATCCACATGCGCTCGGTTTTTTCAGGCGACTGGTAAAGCACATCGCAGACATCTTCGTGTCCGTCCTGACCTGCGATCAAATCATTCTTGCCACCCCACCAGACGTGATAGCCATGGTTCTTAAGTGTCCGTAGCAGGACCGGGTCATCCTTGTGCATGGAATAGTACATGGTGCGATGGCCATGCACATGCGGATACCAGCCGGACATGAAGGAGCATCGACTGGGGACACACACCGGATTCTGACAGTAGGCATGACGAAAGGACACCGCATCGGTCTGCGCAAAGGCATCAAGATTCGGCGTCACCGCTGCGGGATTACCCATGTGACCCAGCACATCGCCTCGCCACTGGTCAGGATTGAACAAAATGATATGGGGCTGCTTGGAAGACATTTGGGTATTGTAGCAACTCATGAGATTGTTTTGGCTTGATATGGTTGGTTTGTGATACACAGTCTCATCACAACGGACTATACTATCTCTATCCGTATGATGGAGACCGTGATGGCCAGACTGCTTGCACCGACTTTACAGAAACTCATTGATACCGACGCGACCACCGCCAAAGACCTTGGTGAGATGGCCGGTGTCTCTTCCTCAACGATCTATCGCTGGATCAATGGTGAAAGTGAGCCGGACTTTGACAGCATTCGCCTGATTCTCCATCACTTACCTGACCCTCAGGCACAGTTAGCCATCCTCACCGCATTCATTGCAGGGACGCCTTGGACGGTCACCCAAAACGCCGGTGAACTGGATGTAAACAACGACGGTCGCGTTGGCACGGAAGATGCACTTGATGCTGCGATCCAATGCGTGTCCGTTGCCAGCGATTCGTTACAACAAATCCGCACTGCCTGCCGGGATGGTAAAGTCTCACAAGCCGAAGCTGCACATGTCGCACAGTTGTTAGCTGACGTCATCAACCAATGCAGTATCACTCAACAGGTGGTCATGAGCATCGCTCAACCGGAGAGACGTAAGGCGAAGTGATCCGATTGGAATTGAACCACAGAGACACAGAGTAGAAGTTAGAGATTCTGCTCTGCCTTGTTTATCTCTGAGTCTCTGTGACTCTGTGATAAAAGCCAACTGCTACCGCCTAATGCTTGGCTTTAAGGTCCGCGTGATCGCCTGCCTGGTGGGTGTATTCCAACCACGGATCAAGCGTGCGGACTCTAAAGTCCAATAGCGCTTGGCGCATCTCTTTTGCCACGTCCTGCAACTCCGGTTTGTCGATGAGATTTTCCGTCTCCATCGGGTCCGCTTGGATGTCATACAGTGCTTCGCGGAGCGGGTGTTGGTATTGACTGATATTGCGTTTGCCCAGTTGGGTAATGCCCTGCTCGCGGACGTGAGTCCAAGTCAGGCTGCGGAATAAGTCCGAGGGGAGTGGGATGGGCAATTGCCATGCGAGATTGTGGACCAGCTTGTATTGACGGCGACGGATCACGCGGTACGGGAAGTAATTGGTCACCTCATGGAAAATATGTGAGGTGAACGTCTGATCCCAATCGCCATCGCCTGGGATTTCTGATTCATCTTCAGCAACAGGTAACACACTTCGACCAGCTAGCGGCATTGCATCGGCGGGATAACCAACGCCTGTCCAATCCACCAAAGTCGGGAAAATGTCCACCCAATTCATCAAGGCCCCGCATCGCGTGCCACCCTTTTTCATGTCCGGGTGATACAGGATAAAGGGGCAGCGATGGCCGGTGTCATAACTCGAGGCTTTGGCACCGGGGTACGGCATGGCATGATCCGTGGTCACGATCACCAACGTCTCATCGGCACGACCTGATTCCTCAAGTACACGCAAGACCTTGCCCACCGTCTCGTCGTAACGCGAAATCGCCTGATAGTAATTGGCCAAGTCCGTTCGCGTCGCATCGTTGTCCGGCAGGAAGTCCGGCACCACCACGTCCGCCGGATCGTACTTCACCGCGGTATGTTTCTCTTGTGGCCCATTACCAAATCGTGCGCCGGGTTCACCTTCACCGCCAGCACGATGCGGATCGCCACTGGCAACATGGGCGTAAAACGGCCGACCCTTGGCGTTGATATTGAGAAACGTTTCAAAGTGATCGGTAATCACCTGCCCCATGTTCAAGGGAAAATTAGTCTGCTTGTATTCAAAGGGATACACACTGTCGGGCTTGGTGTGACACTTGCCAATGAGCGCGGTGGCATAGCCGTGATCGCCGAGTAACTTGGATGTGCTGAGCATATCCGGCTGTGTCTGAAAGCCATGAATGCTGTGGCAGTGCCCGAATTGGCCATGGGTATGGGCATGCTGTCCAGTCATGATGCAAGCCCGACTCACCGCGCAGGACGGACTGGTGCAAAAGGCTTGATCGAACACCACGCCTTTGTCTGCGAGCTTGTCGATATTGGGAGTCGAGATGACCTCATTGCCATAGCAACCTGCGATGGGTGACCAGTCGTCAGCAATGATAAATAAAACGCTACGGTGATTGGTTTGTGACATGGTTACTCAAAATAGCAACCCGCCTGACACCTGTAAAACAAGGCTAAAATGAACGCGGATTCATGGTTGTAAAATCGAAAGTGGATGACAACTTGGATTTAAAACCCAAGCCGCCAGATGAGCGTACGCGAATCTGACGGATCACGGTGAAGATTTTACATTAATTGGGATACCCGTCAGATTCGCTGAGCCTCATCTGGCGGCTTGTTTTTAACGCGGTCTACAATTCATTGAATCAGGCAGCCTGAGTCGGTTTATTGAGTTGTGGCCCCATGGGTTCTTCGAGCATTTTAAGGACACGTTGACCTTCGGCTTGCCAGTCGATGTCATCGCGCATCCCCAACTCGATGAGGTCCACGGAGGATCGCCCATCAAACGATTTGCTGGCTGCTTCCTGCTTTGCCCCGGGTGTCAGCTTCGAAGATTCTGGCTTCTGCTGTGTCATCATGACAGCCCTCTTTCCCCCAATTGTTTGTCGCTTTGCTTTGACCTGTCGAAACAGGCATGCGTCCAATGCATACAAAGCGAATCTAAACTGAACCACTACCGGCTGAAGCCGGTAGGTTAGGGGAAGTTTCGTGAGCTACGGACTGAAGTCCTATCCTCACGAGAGAACGAACACAGTACCTG
>MDTD01001146.1_pt1 | contig 16371 bp, 16 predicted proteins | sample 811221 | NCBI WGS metagenome assembly MDTD01 (sample SAMN05326646, study PRJNA326480) | marine metagenome | isolation source: seawater | place: Pacific Ocean: South West | collected 2011 | reverse complement strand
TTAATTCATTTGAAAGTTTATCATTATTTGAAAAAAGTCCTGCATACTCTGATCCTAAAGAAACAATTATAGCACCTGTCAATGTAGCCAAATCAATCATAAACTTTGGTTTAAATTTTTTTTCAGTGAATGTGATTGCATCTGCAAGAACCAGCCTACCCTCGGCATCAGTATTTAAAATTTCAATGGTTTTTCCACTATACGACTTTACAATGTCACCAGGTCTTTGTGCATTTCCACTTACCATGTTTTCAACAAGTCCAACAACACCTACAGCATTAATTTTTGCTTTTCGTAATGCAAGATTTTTCATTAAACCAACTACAGCTGCAGATCCAGCCATATCATATGTCATATCTTCCATAAATTTTGCCGGTTTAAGTGAATAGCCACCAGTGTCAAAACAAACACCTTTGCCAATGAAAGCTAGGGGTTTTGATTTATTTTTTAATCCTTTCCATTCAATTGTAGCGAGGTATGATCCTCTTATACTTCCTTGGCCTACGCCAAGTAGGGCATTCATACCGAGTTTTTTCAATTTTTTTTGATTATAAATATTTATCTTCAAGCCATGCTTTTTAAGAGACTTTATTCTTTTTGCATATTCATCTGGATGTAAAATATTTCCTGGTTCAGAAACTAAATCTCTAGCAAAAAAAGTTCCTTCCTCTAATGCTTTAAATTTCAATTGTTCAAGAGTTGATAGATTATTTTTTTTTCCAATAATATAAATGCTAATTAATCTCTTTTCTTTTTTAGATTTATATTTTTTAAAATCATATGATTTTAATTTCAATCCATGTAGTAGATGGCCTAAAAAATTTTTATGAACACCTGGCAAATTTTCTGAGCTTATGAAATATTCAGGATTTTTTCCAGAATTAATAAGGTCATAAAGTTCGGCACCTAAATTTTCTATCTCAAAATTTTCTATATTTTTTTTGATAGATACTAAAACAACCTTTTTTTTGGAGCTAAGTTCAAAAACTAACAATTTTTTGGTCAAATCACTTGTCTTCAATAAGTCTGTTATGTAAGAAAATTCAAAGCCCGAAATATTCTTTTTTAAGGGTTTTATGTTAAATTTTTCATCTACAAATAATACTAAATTTGCATTAGTTTTTCTTGAAGATGTTTTTTTAATGCTTAATTTTATTGACATTTTTAATATATATGTACTTTAGGTTGTAATTAAATTGTAAACTAAAAGTTGAAAATATATAGTGAATATTTTGTTAAATTTCAATGGAAAAATTAATTTTTAAAAAAATTGTCAAAGACATTAGTCTGTTTTTATTTATCTCGGTAACGTGCGTTGCAACAATTGTTTGGATTATCCAGGCTGTGAATTATTTAGACCTAGTTTCTGAAGATGGTCATAGTTTAAAGGTTTACTTTTCTTATACTCTTTTTTCTCTTCCAAAAATTTTGAGTAATATTCTACCTTTCATGTTTATGATATCTTTATTTTATGTGATCATTAATTATGAGTTAAAAAATGAATTAATAATTTACTGGATTAATGGTATAACAAAATTAAACTTCGTAAATATAATCATAAAAATATCTATATTATATTTTATAATTCAAATTTTATTAACAACAATTATAGTTCCCTATTCACTTGATAAAGGGAGGTCATTTTTTAGAACATCTAATATAGATTTATTTTCCTCTATAATTAAAGAAAAAAAATTTATTGATACAGTAGAAAAACTAACAATTTTTGTCGATAAAAAGGAAAATAATCTTTTAAAAAATATTATTATAAAAGAAAAAATAAATTCAGATCAATATCAAATAGTTGTTGCAAAAAATGGTGAAATCATCAATACAATTAATGGAACTCAAAAAATAGTATTAAATGAAGGAAAAATTATTAATACAGAAAATGATAATCAAAATATAATCGATTTTTCTAAATTTACGCTCGATCTAACTAAATTCGACACTAATACAATCACAAATCAAAAAACACAAGAAATGAAAACTTTTGATTTAATCAGATGTATTCAAGTTATTGATGATTACAGAAAAATAGAATCAAATAAAAAAAGTAAAAATTTTTTTAAAGGTTGTGCTTTTCAGATTGCTCCAGCTATTTCAGAAGAATTTTTAAAAAGATTTTTTGCACCTATATTTATAATACTTATAGGTTTATCGTCATCTTTGATAATTACCTCAAGTAAAGATAATCGAAATTATAGAATAAAAAACTTCTTAAAATTTTTTTTAGGAATATTTTTATTAATCATATCTGAAATTACCTTATCAAGCACAATCGAAAATTTAGAAAAATTGATTATTTATTTTTTTATACCAATTATATTTTTTATAATTATTTATGGTTATTTAATTTTTAATTTGAGATTTCGTAAAATAAGTTGATATGATTATTAATATACATAAACAATACTTGTTAAAAAAATTTTTAAAAAAAATTTTTTTAGTTTCAGGAATATTCTTTATATTGATTTTGATTATAAATTTAATTGAAGAAGCAAATTTTTTAAAAGGTAGTGATGCCAACTTTGTAACACCGGTCATATTATCATCGCTAAATGCACCATCGTTATTGTATGAAATGTTTCCATTTATTTTTTTAATATCAACACAATTTTTTTTCGTTGATATTTTTGAAAATAGAGAAATATTTACTTTAAGGCAATTTGGCATGGATAATTTTAATTTATTAAGATTTTTAACTTCGGTTTCGTTTATACTAGGATTTCTTGTAATAATCTTATTTTATAATTTTTCTTCAATACTTAAAAATAAATATCTTCAAATTAAAAATGATTTTGCACAAGATAAGAAATATTTAGCTGTAATTACTAAAAATGGTCTTTGGATTAAAGATGTGCAAAAAGATGGAATTATTATAATTAACGCAGAGAAAATTGAGAATGAATATCTGATCGGTTCTTCAATAACCCAATTTGACAAAAATTTTCAAATAACAAAAAATATAATTGCAAATAAGGTGAATATTCTAAAAAAAGACTGGGTGCTTTTTGATGCAATAATTACTGAACTAGATAATCGTTCAATGAAATATGAAAAAATAAATTTTAAAACAAATTTTGATTTAGAGAGAATAAGCAACCTTTTTGCTGATTTAACATCATTGTCGTATTTTGATCTACTAAATCTTGAAAAAGACTATAAGGCCATTGGATACTCTACTAGGGAAATAAACATTCAAAAACATAGATTTTACTCACTGCCTTTTTTGTTATCCGCAATGACAATTATAGCCACTATTATTATGATTTATAATAAATTTAAAAAAAAAATTTTATTTAATTTATTTATTGGGATTTTATTTTCAGTTTTAATTTATTACTTAGGAAATTTTTCAAATCTACTTGGTGAAAATGGGAAATTACCATTAATTTTATCCGTTTGGTTTCCTGTATTAATATTATTAAGTCTTTCAATCATAGGAGTTATAAGATTAAATGAAAAATAATTTAAATATTGTTAAGACATTACTCATATTTTATTTTTGTTTTTTTCAATTTAATTATCTATTTGCTAAAGATTTAAATTTTAAAGCTTCAGAAATATTGACCTACGAAGAAGGTAATTTAATCATAGGAAATAAAAATGCCGAAGCAAAAATCGATGGAGAGTTAGAAATCTTCGCGAACAAATTTACATATGATAGAAGCAAAAATACTTTGATGGCAGAAGGAAATGTAAAAGCAATTGATTTAATAAATAAAATAAAGATCAAGTCAAATAAAATATTTTATAATAAAATTCAAGGAAAGATTATCTCCTATGGAAAAACCAATTTTTTAATTAATGAAAAATACGAAATTAATTCAGAAGATGTAAATTTTCTTTTAAATGATGCAATTATTTTTTCAAATAAATCTACAAAATTTAAAGACGACGAAAATAATGATATTCTTCTCTCAACGTTTAAATATTCAAACAAAACTGAAATAATTAAAGGTACAAATATAAAACTTATAGATAAAGAAAATAATACTTATTTTGTTAATCAAGGAATGTTAAAACTTAAAGATTACGAGATGTTGGGCAAAGATATTAAAGTCTATCTCAAAAAAGATAGCTTTGGAAATCCTGAGAATGAACCAAAACTAAAAGGTAACTCTGTACACTACAAAAATAATAAAACGATAATTTCTAAGGGTATTTTTACCTCGTGTGATGAAAATAATAATTGTCCTCCATGGGTAATTACCTCAAAAAAAATTGTACATGACAAAAAGGAAAGGCAAATAAATTATAAAAATGCTTGGTTAAAAATTTATAATGTCCCTGTATTGTATTTTCCAAAATTTTTTCATCCTGACCCAACAGTAGATAGAAAATCAGGATTTTTAATCCCTCAATTAAATAATTCTAATAAACTTGGTACCTCAATGACAATACCTTATTTCAATGTCATTTCAGATAGTGCTGATTTGACCTTTAAGCCAAGAATTTTTTCATCGGATGAGTTCCTATTGCAATCAGAATATAGAAAAGAAACAAAAAATTCATCACACATCATTGATTTTAGTCTAAATAATGATCAAAGTATTTCAAACGATACAAGAACACATTTTTTTTCAAACTCAAATATTAACCTTGAAAGTAAATTTTTAGACGAAGGTTCAATATTTTTAAAATTAGAAAAAGTTTCTAATGATAATTATGCTGCAATTTATAACTTGGAAGGTACAAGTCCAATAATCAGTGATACGTCAACACTAGAGTCAAGTTTGGAATTTTCTGGAGTCAAAAATGATTTTTATATTGATATTTCAGCAGAAGTTTATGAAAAAATGAATGTTCATAATAGTGATAAATATGAATTTGTTTATCCTAATTATTCTTTAAGTAAGTTATTTAATCTGGAGAATGAATACTTAGATAACTATGAATTAATTTCATCAGGTAACCAAAAAAAATATTCAACTAATATTTATGAATTGTCTCAAGTAAATGATATTTTGATTTCATCTAATCAATTTATCTTAAGTGACATTTTTGAAACTAATTTCAGAACTTTATTCAAAAATGTTAATACGAAAGGAAAAAATTCAGATACTTATAAAGATAAAACACAATCGGAAATTTTATCAAATTTTTTATATGATATTTCGCTACCATTAAGAAAAACAGAGGAAAAATATACTAAATTTTTAACACCTAAATTGTCTATTCGGCATAGCCCAAATAAAACGAAAAATATTCAAGATTTGGATAGACAACTTAATATAGATAATATTTTTAGTTTAAATAGAATTGGAACCAACGATGAAATTGAAAGTGGAACCTCTCTCACTATTGCAAACGAATTCCTAATAAAAAATGAAAACCAATCTGACATTTTTTCTTTTGATATTGGCACGGTATTTAGAGAGGAAGAAAATAAAAATTTGCCCTCAAATAGTACATTGAGAAATTCACAATCAGACATTGTAGGTGGCTTATCATTTAGTGGTACAGAAAATTGGAAAATTGATTATAAATTTTCTGCTGACAACGATTTAAATACAGTAAACCTTCATCGCTTAGGTAATACTTTTAAGGTAAATAATTTTATCCATACTTTTGAATTTTATGAAGAAAATAATTCATTAGGTGATAATAGTTATTATTCAAATACATTAACCTATGAGGCAAATAATAGTAATTTCATTTCATTTAGAACAAGGAGAAATAATAAAACTAATCTTACTGAATTTTATAACTTAATTTATGAGTATAAGAACGATTGTCTTGTAGCGTCAATTAATTATAACAAAGAATATTATTCAAATAATGCTTTAGAACCAACTGAAAATTTATTTTTTAATATAACTTTAATTCCATTAGGTTCAACAAATACTGATAATGTATTAAATAAATAAATGAAAAAAATATTCATTACTTTTTTTATTTTCATTATATTTTATAATTTCAATCATGTTAAATCAAAAGAAGTCAAAATTTTAACAAAAATAGGAAATCAAATTATTACAAATATAGATATCGAAAACGAGTACAAGTATTTAATTTCATTGAATAAAGAATATCAAAATTTAGAAAAAGAAAAAATTTTTAATTTTGCTAAGTCGTCTCTTTTAAGGGAAAAAATAAAAGAAATTGAACTAAAAAAATACTTTAATTTGGGAGTACAAGACTCTTTTTTAGATAGTAGAATTGGTGAACTCTATGCAAATTTAGGTTTTTCTAACTTAGATGATTTTCAAAAGTATCTCGATCAATATGATCTAAGAATTAAAGATGTTGCAAAAAAAATTGAAATAGAATTGAAATGGAATAAATTAATTTATGATAAATATAAAGATCAATTAGTAATTAATGAAAATATCTTAAAACAAAAAATAATTAATGAGTCAAAAAATAAAAATACATACAACCTATCTGAATTAGTTTTCTCATACAAAACACCAAAAGAAAATAAAAACAAACTTGATGAGATAATTAAAAGTATTAATGAAATTGGATTTGAAAATACTGTTTTAATTTTTAGTGAATCTGAGACGAGAAAAAATTCTGGTAACTTGGGTTGGGTTAACGAATTAGGTCTATCAAAAACAATTTTAGAAAAGTTAGAAAAAATAGATATTTTGGAAATTACTGAGCCAATTCAATTGCAAAATGCTATATTAATTTTAAAATTAAATGACATAAAGAAAATACAGATGTCTTCAATAAACCTTGATGAGGAATTAAGAGAATTGGTTAAATTTGAAACTAATAAACAGTTAAATACATTTTCCAAAATTTATTTTGAAAAATTAAGGGATAAATTAAGCCTAAATGACTAAAAAACCTATATTAATAGTTGCCGGAGAGCCTTACAGTATTTTTTCTGAAATTTTTTTTTAAATCTTTGAAAAAAATAAAATTAAAAAGACCTTTGGTCTTAATTGCATCTAAGAAAATATTTAAACAACAAATGAAAAAATTAGGTTATAAATTTTATTATGAAGATATAGATAGAAATTTAACAAAAAAGATAAATAATAAAAGAAAAATTATCAACATAATTGACGTACAATTTAATTTTAAAAAAACATTTGATAAAATTTCAGATAAATCAAATAGTTATATTAGTGAATGTTTTTTTATAGCAAACACATTATTAAAAAATAAAAAGGCATTTGCTCTAATAAATGGACCTATATCAAAGGAAAATTTTTTAAAAGCTAAATATTTGGGAATAACTGAATATCTAGCGAAAATGAATGATATAAAAAAATTTGCCATGTTAATATATAATAAAAGATTATCTGTAAGCCCAATTACAACACATATTGCAATCAAAAAAGTTTCGAGTGAAATTTCAAAAAAAAAAATTATAAATCAAGTTAGCTTAATAAGAAAATTTTATTATTCATTATCAAATAAAAATATAAAAATAGGAATTACAGGTTTAAATCCACATTGTGAAAGCAACTTTAAAGACAGTGAAGAAAAAAGCATAATCACTCCAGCAATTAAATATCTTAAAAAAAAAAATTATAAAGTTATAGGTCCCTTACCGGCCGATAGTCTATTCATGGATGAGAATAGAAATAATTTTGATGTTGTTATTGGCATGTATCACGATCAAGTTTTAACACCAATCAAAACTATTCATAATTTCGATGCAATAAACATAACACTAGGTCTCCCTTATTTAAGAATTTCACCTGATCATGGAACTAATAATCAAATGATAGGCAAAAATAGATCTAATTATACAAGTTTATTCTCTGCTATAAAATTTTTAACAAATTATAAGTGAAAATAATACCAAAAAAAAGTCTAGGCCAAAATTTTTTAATCGATAAAAATATACTAGAAAAAATTGTAAATCTCATAAATATAAAAAATCAAACAATTATAGAAATTGGACCAGGTACAGGAAATTTAACTAATTTTATTTTAAAGAATAAACCAAAAAAATTTTTGGTTATTGAGAAAGATAAAGATTTAGCGATGACTCTAAAAAAAAATTTTAAAGATAGGTTGGATATCATAAATGATGATATATTAAATATTAACGAAAAATTATTATCGAAAGATAAAGTGATTGTTTTTGGTAATTTGCCTTTTAATATTTCAACAGAAATTTTATGTAAATGGATTTTAAATTTAGATCCTAAAGAATTTTGGTTTCATTCTTTGATTTTAATGTTTCAAAAAGAAGTTGCAGATAGAATTATTTCAAAATTTAACTCCTCAAAATATGGAAGACTCTCAATATTAGCTAATTGGAAACTTGACATAAAAAAAATTACAGATATTAAAGCTGCAAGTTTTTACCCAAAACCAAAAATTGATAGTTCTTTGTTATTTTTTTCACCTAAAAATAATTTTTTTAAAATAAAAAATCCAAGTAATTTAGAAAAAATAACTAGAATTTTTTTTAATCATCGACGAAAAATGATTAAAAAACCTTTTAATCAGTTATTCCATGGAAATTCGAAAATTATCGAGAAATTAAATCTAAATATGAATTTAAGACCACAAAATCTGGATTTTGAAACTTATTATAGGCTTGCTTGTGAGTTTGAAAATCTAAGAAGTTAATTTCTCAACATGTGATCTTATATAATTAGAATCATAATCTTTAGGACCATTATTAATCTCTGCTTTAATTAGACTCAAAATCTTTAAATAACACTTGTTCAAATTTTCATTAATAACAACATAATCATAATTTATCCAGTGAAGCACATCACGACCAAATTGTTTCATCCGCTCCTCTGCTATCAGCTTATCTTTCATATCTCTATTGGATAACCTTTCAAGCAACACCTCCCTACTTGGTGGTAAGATAAAAAAAGTTATTAATTTATAATCTAATTTTTTATTTTTTATCTGATCGGCCCCTTGCCAATCAATGTCAAATAAAACATTTTTTCCTTTGTTAAGTCTATCAATAACAGGTGTTCGAGTAGAACCATAAAAGTTATTAAAAACTTTTGCATACTCTAAAAATTCCTCATTCTTGATAAGTCTTTTAAAATTATCTTCTGTTACAAAATAATAGTCTTTATTAGGAATTTCATCAGGCCTCGGTTTTCGCGTAGTATGAGAGACTGAAATTTCAAAATTATCTAATTTCGAGAGTAAATTTACAAGTGTAGTTTTGCCTGCTCCGGAAGGAGAGGATAAAATAATCATTATCCCATCATTATCCGAGGGCATTAAAAATTAATTTGCTTTTCCTTCAATAAATTTAACAGCATCACCAACAGTTAAAATTTTTTCTGCTTCACTATCAGAAATTTCCGAGCCAAATTCCTCTTCAAAGGCCATCACTAATTCAACTGTATCTAAACTATCAGCACCTAAATCGTCAATGAAACTCGACTCTTCTGTTACTTTTGCCTCATCAATACCTAAGTGGTCTGCTACTATTTTTTTAACTTTGCTTGAAACATCTTCTGACATTTTGATCCTTTATTGTTATAAATTCTTAATAGTTTAAATACCTGTTTTGTCAAGCCATATACATGCCCCCGTTAACATGTAATGTTTCCCCATTTATATAATTTGATTGATTAGAGGCCAAAAAAAGAACAGCATTTGCAATATCTTCAGGCTCACCTAATCTTGCTGATGGTATTTTGGAGATTATAATTTCTTTAAATTTATCATCAATTTTATCTGTCATTGTTGTCTTTATAAAACCAGGTGAAATACAGTTAACATTAATATTTTTTTTTGCATACTCAATTGCTAAACTTTTTGACATTGCTATTATACCGGCTTTTGAAGCTGTGTAATTACTTTGTCCTAAATTACCTGTATGAGCTACTACAGATGTAATATTTACTATTTTTCCAGATTTATTTTTTAACATTTTTTTTATAGCAAACTTGCTTAATAAAAATGTTGAGGTCATATTAATATCAATTACATTTTTCCATTCATCAAAACTCATCCTTATTGCTAAATTATCTTGAGTTATTCCAGCGTTGTTAATTAAACAATCTAAATTTCCACCAAGTTCTTTTGATGCATTTTCAATAAATTGCTCAATTTTATCATTTTCTGATAAATCCAATCTTAAAATTTTTAAATCTTTAAACTTTGATTGTAATTCTTCAAGTTTTTCAATTTTGGTTCCTGTTGCCAATAAATTAGCTTCATTTTCATATAACTTTTGTATTATTGAATTTCCAATTCCTCCTGAGGCTCCTGTCACAATTATATTTTTATTTTTTAAATCTTTCATATTTTTATTTCTTGTATATCACTTACATTATTAATTGTATTTATTTTTACAGTTTTATCTATCCTTTTAACCAAGCCTGAAAGTACTTTACCTGGCCCAATTTCAATAAAATGATTTACACCATTTTTAATCATTTTAGATACACTTTCACGCCATCTGACTCTATTTTCAATTTGATCTATTAACAATTTTTTTAATTCATCTTTTTTAAAAACTTCATCAGCAGTCACATTTGAAATTAATATATTTTTACCTTCTTGAAAGTCTGTTTTTTCGATTTCTTCTTTCATAACCTTAGTTGCTTTACTCATTAGTTTGCAATGAAATGGGGCACTTACAGGAAGTTTTATATTTTTAATGCTATTGGATTTTAAAAGCTCAATCATTTTTAATAAATCTTTATTTTTACCACTCAAAACAATTTGTCCCTCTGAATTATCATTTGCTATCTCAACCAAAAAATTCTCCTTATTTTCAATTATTATTTTCTCTACTTTTTCAATTGTTGAGCCTAGAACTGCCAACATTCCACCCTCTCCTTTAGGAACCGCATTTTGCATAGCGTCACCTCTAGTTTTTAACAATCTTATTGTTTTTGAAAAACTCAAAAAGCCTGCGTTTGATAAAGCTGAATATTCTCCTAACGAATGTCCTGCAAAATATTTTGCATTATTCAAATTAATATTAAATTCTTTTTTAATAACATTAAATATTGAGTAACTTACTAAAAAAATAGCAGGTTGTGTATTCACTGTAAGATCTAATTCTTCTTTTGGGCCATCTAAAATAATTTTTGATAAAGGAAACTCCAAAACTTCATCTGCCTCTTTAAATATTTTTTTCACTAGCTCATAATTTTTAAAAAACTCTTTTCCCATTCCCACTAATTGTGATCCTTGACCAGGAAAAATTACTGAAAACATCTAAAAAAACCTATTTTTTTTTGCCATTTTGCTATTGTAATTGAAGATTTATAATAGTATATCCTCATTTTTTATTAAATAACTTACATGAATTTATACGAGCATACCATTATAGCAAGACAGGATACCTCTCCAAGCGAAATAAAGCAACTAACAGAAAAATATTCTAAAATTGTCGAAAAAAATGATGGGGAAATAGTCAGAACTGAAAACTGGGGTCTTTTAAATCTTTCTCATCTAATTAAGAAGAATAGAAAAGGTAGTTACATTCACTTTAAAATTAAAGGTAAGGGCAATGTAATAGGCGAATTAGAAAAAAATGAAGCTTTAGATAAGAAATTATTAAGATATTTAACTGTTAGAGTAAAAAAATTCGATTTTGATACAAATTATTTTTCAAAAAAAGAGGATAAAGAAAAAAAAGAAAAAACTAAAGAGTAATTATGCCAAAAAGACAAAGTGGAAATAAAAAAAATAAACAAAGTAATTTTGCTAAATTAAGTATTTTCCAACCAAATAAAAACAGATTTAAAAAAAGTTGTCCATTATCTGTCAAGGGCGCTCCAAAAATAGACTATAAAAATATAAAACTTCTAAAAAAATATATATCGGAAAATGGTAAAATATTGCCATCAAGAATAACAAATGTAAGCCAAAAAAAACAAAGAGAATTATCTGTCTCAATTAAAAGAGCCAGAAATCTTGCTTTATTATAAAAATATTAAATGAAAGTAATATTACTTGAAAATTTAAAAAAAATTGGAACTATAGGTGAGGTTATCGATGTTAAAAGAGGCTTTGCAAGAAACTTTTTAATTGCTAATAAAAAAGCTTTATATGCATCAAAAAAAAATATAGCAGAAGTTGAAAAAATTAAATCTGCTTTATCGAAAAAAGATAATGAAAAAAAAATTACTGCAAAAACATTAGCAGAAAAAATTAATAAAAAAAAATTACATAGTTAAAAAGCTTTGTACAGAAAATAAGGAACTTTATGGTTCAATAAAACCAACAGAAATATCAAAACTTATTAGTGATAAAGATAAAATTGATATAAAACCATCGATGATACAACCAATTAAAGAGATAAAATCAATTGGTAAATTTAAAGTAAAGATAACATTACACTCAGAAGTTGATGCTGAAATTACTATTGACGTTTCATCAGCAGAAACTATTCAATAATTATACAATTTTTTCCCCAATTATTTTTTTTATTTTTATTAATCTTTGATTAATATAAATAATGTTAATGGAAAATAATCTTAGTATTATTAAAGATAAATTTAAAGAACTTCCAAATAATATAGAAGCTGAGCAATCTGTTATTGGATCCATTCTTGTAACAAATGAAATATTTGATGAAATAAATATTATAATAAAGAGTGAAAACTTTTACGATCCAATGCATCAAAAAATTTTTGGAGCAATAGAAAGTTTGATTTATAAAGGTCTGTTAGCAAACCCAATTACTTTAAAGAATTACTTTAAAGATGAAAAAGATGATTTAAATGTTCCAGAATATCTAATAAAAATTACAAAATTTTCTACTTCTGTAAGACAAGCTATTGAATATTCAAAAATTATATACGATATGTTTGTTCGAAGAGAATTAATCAAGATTTCAGAACAAACAATTGACAACGCTAAGCTAAATGACCTTAATACAAGCGGGCAAACAATAATTGAAAGCTCTGAAAAAGAATTATTTAAATTAGCTGAGAAAGGATCTTTCAGCACCTCCTTTATTAAATTTGATCAAGCTTTAAAAGAAACTATTGATATGGCCTCAGCAGCTTATAAAAACGAAGATGGTATTGTAGGGGTTCCAACAGGACTTAGAGATTTAGATGATAGATTGGGAGGTCTTCACAAATCTGATTTAATTATAATAGCTGGAAGGCCTGGAATGGGTAAAACTGCATTAGCTACTAATATTGCTTTTAATGCAGCTCAAAAATTATTAGAAAGTGGAAGAAAATCTTCAATAGCATTTTTTTCCTTAGAAATGTCATCTGAACAATTGTCAACAAGAATTTTAGCTGAACAGTCTCGTATTAAATCTAATGATATAAGAACAGGAAGAATTTCTGATGAGCAATTTGATAAGTTTATTGAAACTTCAAAAAATATTGCAGAACTTCCTTTATTTATTGATCAAACGCCTGCGATAACAATTGCTGCGATGAGTAATAGGGCTAGAAGAATTAAAAGAATTCAAGGTTTAGATATGATTATTGTTGATTATATTCAATTAATGAGAGGAACATCAAACTATAAAGACGGACGAGTTCAAGAAGTTTCAGAAATTACACAGGGTTTGAAGGCTATCGCTAAGGAATTAGCTATACCAGTAATAGCTCTTTCTCAATTATCAAGACAAGTTGAACAGAGAGATAATAAGAAACCACAATTATCCGATTTAAGAGAATCGGGTTCGATTGAACAAGATGCTGATGTAGTTATGTTCGTTTTTCGTGAATCATATTATTTAGAAAATAAAGAACCACAACCAGCAACTGTTGAACATGCTGAGTGGCAAGCTAAAATGAATGAAATTTCAAATTCTGCAGAATTAATCATAGGGAAACAAAGACATGGCCCAACTGGAAATGTATTTCTTGAGTTCGAGGCAATGTTCACAAAGTTTAAAGATAAAGATACTCAAATCAATTAAATTCCAATATAAATGGCTAAAATGATAAGCCAATTTTACCAAAATATTATTTTGAAAAATCCTAAGTCAGTACTTATTGTTTTATTTTTAACATTGGTAAGTTTTGGTTATTATTCAAAAGATTTTAGATTAGATGCTTCCTCTGAAACTCTATTAATCGAAGGCGATCCCGATCTTTTATATCTTCAAGAAATATCTCAAAGATACGGCTCAAGAGAATTCTTGATACTCACTTATACTCCTAACGAAGGGATGATATCGGATACATCAATTAATAACCTCTTAAGTCTTAAATATAAAATTCAAAGTTTAAATTGGGTTCATAGTGTTATTACTCTTTTAGATATACCATTATTGAATAACTCTGATGTACCTCTACAAGAAAGACTTCAGAACTTCAAAACACTTAAGGATGAAGATATTGATAAATCAAGAGGATTTGATGAAATTAAAAGTAGCCCAGTTTTTAGAAACTTTGTAATTAGTGAAGATGGAAAAACTAGCGGTATAATTGTTTATATAAAAAAGAATGAAGCTTTAGAAAATATTGAAAATAAATCTAAACAGGAAATCGAAAATTATAAAGATTTAATTAAAAATAAGAATCATCAAAATATTCTTGAAATAAGAGACGTTATTAAAAGTTATGAAGATATTGGTAAAATTCATTTAGGTGGAATACCCATGATTGCTGACGACATGATGTCATTTATTAAGAGTGACATAATTGTTTTTGGAATAGGTGTTCTTTTATTCATAATCATAACTTTGTGGTATGTGTTCAGAAAACTTATTTGGATAATTGTTCCGATAAGTAGTTGTTTTTTTTCAGTTGTAATAATGATGGGTATACTGGGTTTATTAGGCTGGAAAGTAACAGTAATTTCATCAAATTTTATTGCTCTAATGTTAATTTTAACAATGGCAATGAATATTCATTTAAGTACTAGATTTTTACAACTAAAAGAAAAATTTCCTAATAAAAGTATATTGGAATTAATTACTTTAACTACAAATAAAATGTTTTGGCCAATTTTATATACTGTATTAACAACTATAATTGCTTTTCTGTCTTTAATTTTTAGTGAAATTAAACCTATTATTGATTTTGGTTGGATGATGACACTAGGATTATTAACTTCTTTTACGATTTCATTTACATTACTTCCAACACTTATTAATTTTGTTCCAAAAGAAAAAATTTCTCTTAAAGAATATGAAGATTCTTCAATTACAACTTTTTTTTCAAAAATATCTATTGATAATCAAAAGCTAATTTTTATTTTAACATTTATTGTTATAATACTGAGTTTTGTTGGCATTAGTCGTTTAGAAGTTGAAAATAGTTTTATAAATTATTTTAGTAAAAAAACTGAAATTTATAAAGGGATGAAACTTATAGATGAGAAATTAGGTGGTACTACGCCACTCGAAATCATTTTAAAATTTCCCAAAAAAAAAGATATACCTAATGAAGAAGATGAATTCGAAGATTGGGGAAATGAGGACAAAACTGATGATGAAAAATATTGGTTCACTAAAGATAAAATTATTAAGATCACAAAAGTTCACAACTATCTTGATAGTTTACCTCAAATTGGAAAGGTTCTATCTTTCTCATCAATTATTGACGTGGCAACAGTTTTAAATAATAACAAACCTCTTGGCACACTGGAAATGGGTGTGCTTTATTCAAAAATACCCGATACTATTAAGACTGAAATTATTGATCCTTATATTTCTATAAAAGATAATGAGGCAAGAATTAATCTAAGAATAATAGATTCTCAGGAAAACCTAAAAAGAAATGATTTAATTAATAAGATTAATTATGATTTAGAAAATAAAATTGGATTAAATAAAAATGAATTTAAACTTGCTGGTGTGTTAATTTTATTCAATAATTTACTTCAAAGCTTATTCAAGTCGCAAATACTAACTCTAGGATTAGTAATGGTTGGAATATTCTTAATGTTTATAGTACTTTTTAAAAATATTAAACTATCTTTAATTGGAGTTGTTCCAAATTTCATAGCTGCATTTTTTATTTTAGGAATTATTGGTTTACTGAATATTCCATTAGATATGATGACTATAACAATTGCTGCAATTACTATTGGTATTGCTGTAGATAATAGTATTCATTATATTTATAGATTTAAGGAAGAGTTTAATAATTTACAAGATTATCAAAAAACTTTAAAGCTATGTCACTCAACAGTTGGAAGAGCTATTTTAAATACCTCTATAACAATTGTTTTTGGATTTTCTATTTTGGTCTTATCAAAATTTATTCCAACTATTTATTTTGGTATTTTTACAGGAATGGCTATGTTGTTAGCAATGATATCGGTTCTAACTTTACTTCCATCATTAATATTATTGATAAAACCTTTCGGAAAATAATTTAATGGAGGATATTTTAAAAACTTTTTTTAAAGTTACTTCATTAATTGATCTCTTTTATCTTGTAATAACCATTCTTTCATTAATCAAATGTTACAAAAAAGGATTTGTTTTAAGTATTTTATCAATGGCAAAGTGGTTGTTCTCATACATAATAACATTAA
>MDTD01019754.1_pt1 | contig 16372 bp, 21 predicted proteins | sample 811221 | NCBI WGS metagenome assembly MDTD01 (sample SAMN05326646, study PRJNA326480) | marine metagenome | isolation source: seawater | place: Pacific Ocean: South West | collected 2011 | reverse complement strand
TGCAATATCTAGATACGGTTGCCTATGTTCGTTATGCTTCAGTTTATAAAAATTTTAAAGAAGCAAGAGATTTTGAACAATTTGTAGGCAATCTAGATGACAGCAAATCATAATTTTTTTTCAAAACTTGCTTTTAATATTGCTCAGATTAATTTAGGAAGAACCAAAACAAATCCGTCTGTCGGATGTGTAATTGTAAAAGATGGTTCAGTAATAAGCTCAGGGGTTACCTCAGTAAATGGAAGACCCCATGCAGAATTTAACGCTTTAAACAAAAAATTAAATTTTAAAGGCTCAACTTTGTATGTAACGCTAGAACCCTGTTCACATTACGGCTTAACACCACCATGCACAAATATTATAAAAAATAAAAAGATAAAGGATGTGTATTATTGCTATAACGATCCAGATTTGAGATCACACAAAAAAGCCAAAATAAAATTATCAAAGAAAAATATCAAAATTAAAAAGATTGAAACAAAAGAAAATGATTTTTACAAAAGTTATTTTTTAAACAAAAAAAATAAAATACCATTAATAGATGCTAAATTTGCTGTTTCTAAAGATAATTATTCCATTGATAAAAGATCGAAATGGATAACAAATGAAAGATCAAGAAAAATTGCTCATTTATTGAGATCTAGATACGACTCTATTATTTCTACAGCTAAATCAATTAATAAAGATAATTCATTATTAAACTGTAGAATAAATGGATTTGATAATAATAAACCTGATGTAATTATTGTAGATAGAAATTTAAGACTTAAAAAAAAATTAAAAATGTTTAAATTAAATAATAGAAAAATTTACATACTAACATCAAGTAACAATAAGAAAAAAATATCATACTTTAAGAAAAATAAAATTAAGATAATTAAAATATCAAAACTGGTAACAAGAGATGATTTTAACTCAATATTTAAAAAACTTTTTAAAATTGGAAAACGAAGAATTCTTGTTGAGTCAGGATTAATTTTTTTAACAAAATTAATTAGATTTAAAATGATAAATGATTTATTTCTGTTTAAATCGAACAATAGACTTAATAGTTTTGGCTATAATAATAAAAGACCGAGTATCATTAGCAATTTAAAGCTCAAAAGGAAAATAAACGTTAATTTGAGTGGTAATGAGCTTTACAAAATAAGGATAAATTGATGTTTAATGGAATAATCTTTAATACAGGAAAAATAAAGACGATAAAAAAAAATAAAAAAAGTATATATATTGGTCTCGAAAACACACTCAATTTAAATAAAAATGACCTTGGTTCATCAGTTAGTTGTAACGGTGTTTGCTTAACAGTTTCTAAAATACATAAAAATTTAGTTTTTTTTTATATTTCAATTGAAACTCTGAAACGATCAAATTTTAAATATTCGAAAGTTAATCAATTAATTAATTTAGAAAGTTCGCTTGTTTATGGACAAAAAATATCAGGTCACTTTATTCAAGGACATGTAGATACAATTGCCGAAGTTATAAAAATTGTCGTGATTGATAAATCCTGGATTGTAAAACTAAAAATTAAAGAAAAAAAACTTTTAAAACTTTTAGAGGAAAAAGCTTCTATATCTATTAATGGAGTTTCTTTGACTATTTCAAATGTTTCTAAAAATCATTTTTCTCTTAATATAATTCCTCATACATTAAAACTGACCAATTTAAAAAAACTTAAAATTAATGATACGGTAAATGTAGAATTAGATATATTCGCGAAATATATATATAAGTATACTGTCTAAAATGTCTAAAAATAAATTTTCAAAAATAACATCTATTATTAAAGATGCCAAAAAAGGTAAAATGTTTATTTTAGTCGATGATAAGAATAGAGAAAATGAAGGTGATCTTGTAATACCTGGCTCAAAATGTAATTCAAAAACAATCAACTTTATGGCTAAGCATGGCAGAGGTTTAATTTGTTTAGCCTTAACCAAAAAACAAATTGAGAGATTGAAACTTCCATTGATGTCTCAAATAAATAAATCTAGAATGCAAACTGCTTTTACAGTTTCAATAGAGGCAAAAAAAGGAATATCCACTGGTATATCTGCATTTGATAGGGCAAGAACAATTAAAGTTGCTATTAATCCAACGTCTAAAAAAAAAGATATAGTTTCACCGGGACATGTTTTTCCACTAGTTGCCAGGAATGGTGGTGTGTTGGAAAGAGCCGGTCACACCGAAGCATCAATCGATATTTCAATTATGTCAAAATTAAATCCTAGCTCAGTAATTTGTGAGGTAATGAACGAAGACGGTAGAATGGCTAGGCTAGATGATTTACTAAGATTTTCAAAAAAACATAAAATTAAAATAGCTTCTATTGCTGATATAATTGCCCATAGACTTAAAAACGAGAGACTTATTTATAAAATTTCATCAAAAAATATTCTATTAAATAATAATTCTAAGAGCCAATTTAGCATTTATAAAAATAAAATTTATAAAAATGAGAGTTATGTTTTATCAAAGGGTAAATTTTCAAGGCATAAATCAACACCTGTAAGAGTTTTATCAAAGAAAATAAATAAAGCTACTTTCTTTAAAAATAAAGAAATTATGAAAAATTTAAAATATTTATCAAAATATAAAAGCTTTATTTTAATTGTGATAAATAATGAAAAAAAAAGAAATTTGGATACAGATCTTACATTGAGATATTATGGATTTGGAGCTCAGATTATAAAAGATTTTAAAATAAGAAATATGATATTACTCTCTCGATCAAGAAAAAAGATAATCGGTTTAGAGGGTTTTGGTTTAAAAATTAAGAAACAAGTGATTATTACATGAAAAAAATACTCATAGTAAATGCAAATTATTACAATGCTATTACTCAAAGTCTTGTAAAAGCCGCTACCTTTTTTTGTAAAAAACATAAAATTTCTTTAAGCATCATCAATGTGCCAGGAGTATTTGAAATACCTATTTGTATAAGAAAGAATATTAAGAATTTCGATGGTTTTATTGCATTAGGTTGTGTTATCAAAGGAAATACTCCACATTTCGACTTAATATGTAAGACTTCGTTTAGTGCAATTATGAGTCTTTCAATTACATTTAATAAACCAATAGGAAATGGAATTATAACTGCTTTAAACAGAAAACAAGCGCTTGAAAGAGCTGGCAAAGTTAAATCTAATAAAATAAATAAGGGATTAGAAGCTGCGAAGGCAGTCATATCAATACTTGAAAATGGAACAAAAAAAATTTAAAAATCCATCTCCAAGAATTCGTATTATTCAAAAAATTTATAATTCGTTGATGAATCCTGGTAGTGAAATCAATTATCCAAAAAGCCAGTATAAAAAATTTATTAAAGATGTTGTGTCTGGAACCTTAGAAAGATCTGAGTTAATTGAGGAAACAATTAATCAACACCTATCTCATGATATCAACTTAAAAAAGACAGAAAAATTATTAAAAATAATTCTTTTTGCTGCTGTTTTTGAATTATTATTTAAACATAAAAATCCAAAAAAAGTCATTATTAATGAGTATTTACTTGCATCCGAATATTTTTTAGAAAAAGTACAAATAGGTTATTTAAACGCAATTTTAGATAAAATTTCGAAAGTAATAAGAAAAGAAGAGTAAAAATGTTAAAAAATAGATTAAGTTTAGCTTGCGTTTTTTACTCTTTTTTGGCATCTATCCCCTTATTAAAATGACAAATTATTTAGAACTTCTTTATTTAATATCCTTCACTGGTATCTTGGCTGTTGCTTATAGCTATCTTCTTTCTGGTCAAATTATTTCATCTAGTGCTGGTAATTCTCGAATGCAAGAAATAGCTGAGGCTATTCAAATTGGAGCTAAAGCTTATCTAAATAGACAGTATAAGACTATTGCCGTTGTAGGCGTATTAGTTTTGGGAATCGTAAGTTATTTTTTCAGTTATTTAGTTGGATTAGGTTACTTCATTGGCGCTTTCCTTTCGGGTGTTGCGGGATATGTAGGTATGCTTATTTCTGTTAAAGCAAATGTAAGAACTGCAGAGGCAGCAAGAATAAGCTTACAATCTGGATTAACTATTGCATTTAAATCAGGGGCAATTACTGGCTTGCTAGTTGCAGGATTGGCTCTTTTGGCAATAACAATTTACTATATAATTCTAATAAACTTAAATATTGATAACAGAGAAATAATCAATGCTTTAGTTGCCTTAGGTTTTGGAGCATCACTAATTTCTATTTTTGCAAGATTAGGTGGGGGGATTTTTACCAAAGGCGCTGATGTAGGTGCTGATCTAGTAGGTAAAGTTGAGGCAGGTATTCCAGAGGACGATCCAAGAAATCCTGCAGTTATTGCTGATAACGTTGGAGATAATGTCGGAGATTGTGCAGGTATGGCTGCGGATTTATTTGAAACATATGCTGTAACAATAGTAGCTACAATGGTTTTAGCTTCAATTTTTTCTCCTCAGGATTATAATTTGATGGTTTATCCTCTAGCGATCGGTGGCGCCTGTATTATTACTTCTATAATCGGAACTTGGTTCGTAAAATTAGGAAAAAGTAAAAATATTATGGGTGCTTTATATAAAGGATTTATTGTTACAGCAATTACTTCTCTCATAATTATGTATCCGGTAACAGACACAATTATTGGAATGAAGAGTACCTATAACAATAATGCCGGAGCAATTTTTTCTGGATTAGATCTTTACATTTGCGGAGTAGTTGGTTTCGTAATTACAGGATTATTAATCTGGGTAACCGAGTATTATACTGGTACTAATTATAGGCCGGTAAAGAGTGTTGCAAAATCTTCTACAACAGGTCACGGAACAAATGTTATACAAGGTTTAGCTATCTCAATGGAAGCAACAGCAATTCCTGCATTAATAATTGTAGCAGGTATTTTATATACAAACAGTTTAGCAGGTCTTTACGGTATCGCGATCGCTGTTACTGCAATGCTAGCACTTACGGGAATGGTAGTTGCTTTAGACGCTTACGGACCTGTAACTGATAATGCAGGCGGAATAGCAGAAATGTCAAAATTACCAAAGAACGTAAGAAAAACTACTGATGCACTAGACGCAGTTGGGAATACAACTAAGGCTGTTACTAAAGGTTATGCGATTGGATCTGCAGGCTTAGGGGCCTTGGTGCTTTTTGCTGCTTACACTGAAGACATTAATTATTTTTCAAAAGTTAGTGGTTCTGCTTTAGAAGGTGTAAATGTCACTTTCGATTTATCAAACCCTTTTGTTGTTGCAGGATTATTAATTGGAGGAATGCTACCGTATTTATTTGGATCTATGGGTATGCAAGCCGTTGGCAGAGCAGGTGGAGCAGTTGTTATAGAAGTTAGAAGACAATTTAAGAAAATTCCTGGAATAATGAAAGGAAAGAGAAAACCTGATTACGGTCGGTTAGTTGATTTATTAACTAAAGCTGCTATCAAAGAAATGATTATTCCATCTTTATTACCAGTGTTATCACCAATTATTCTTTATTTTGTAATTTTACAGATTGGCGGGATTGAATCTGCACTTGCATCATTAGGAGCAATGTTACTTGGTGTTATCATTACTGGATTGTTTGTAGCTGTTTCAATGACAGCTGGAGGTGGAGCATGGGATAATGCCAAAAAATATATTGAGGATGGAAATTTTGGTGGCAAAGGCTCAGAAGCACACAAATCAGCAGTAACGGGTGACACAGTAGGAGATCCTTACAAAGATACCGCAGGTCCAGCCGTGAACCCTATGATAAAAATTACTAATATAGTAGCTTTATTACTATTAGCAGTAATTGCTCACTAAATTACTTTTTTCTACCATACATTTTTTCTTTCATACCTTGCAAAAATCTTTCGGTAAAACTTTTTTGAGAGAGCTCGTTTTCTGTATTTTTACCTGTGAAAGAAATTTTATTTTTATCTTCTTTGTTCAAAAAGGTTTTATTTTTTAAAATACCGTATTTATCAAAACTAAGAACCAAAACATTATTCGCTTTCAATACTTTTTGACCTAATTTATGATAGTCACCTTTAGTTAAAATTCTCTCGAAATAAATCCAATCATTTTCATTTTTTACTGATTTGGAGTGTGGTTGACCGATTATTCTTATTGCGTCATTTTTGTTTGAGCTATTTACTGTTAATTTCTCTGATCTATTTTTTAAAAACACAATACCGTGATTATTTAGCGGCTCTTTTAATTGACAATTTGTTAAAAAAATGAAAACTAAAAAATATATTAATACATAATGATTTTTAAATCTAAAAAACATAATTCTGACTTGTATAATACATTACTTTTATTATCTAGAAATATCTTTTTTTATAAAAAAATCGGGTTATCAGATAATTTTAAAACTAGAATTTATTTGATGTTCATTCATTTTTCTTTAATTTTGATAATATTTAAAAGTCGCGCAACAAAATTTGACCAGATTATGTATGACTCGCTATTTAATAATATAGAAAATAATCTTCGCGAAATGGGATTAGGTGATGTGGCTGTTAATAAAAAAATGAAAGATCTAAACAAGTTATTTTACGACATATTACTTAAATTAAATAAAAATAGTGACAAAAATCTAAATATTAACCAGAAATTAATATTTAAGTATTTTGAAGAATTTAATTCTATTGAAAATGATAAATATGCCCTTTTTGAGGATTATTTTTCGAAGTTTTATAATTTTTGTTTTGAACTACCCAGTGATAGTATGATAAGAGAAGCGATAAATTTTAATTATGGCAGTACCTAAAAGAAAAACCTCAGTTTCACGAAAAAAAATGAGAAGATCTCATCATAGGATCTCCTCTATAAATATTATAGAAGATAAAAAAAGTGGCGAGTATAAGCTTTCTCATCACATTGACCTTAAATCAGGTTACTATAACGGTAAAAAGATTTTAGATATCTAATTTTTAAATGACTACAAAAATAACTATTGCAATAGATGCAATGGGGGGTGACAACTCACCAGATAAAACTGTACATGGTGTAAAGCTATTTATAGACAAGTATAAAAGGAATAATGATTTTTTACTTAAACTTTTTGGTGACGAAGAAGAAATCAATCTCAAACTTAAAAAATATCGTATTTCTAATGATTATATTAAAGTTGTTCACACTGACTCCGTTGTATCAGATGAGGTAACACCCTTGACTGCAGTAAAAAATTCAAAAAATACAAGTATGTGGAATTGTATTAAATCACAAACCTTAGGAGAGTCTGAAATAAGTCTCTCAGCAGGTAATACCGGTGTACTACTAGTAATTTCAAGAATGATTTTAAAGATGATGGATCAAGTTAGTAAACCAGCTTTAGCTGGCATTTGGCCAAACCAGAAAGGTATGAATGTGGTTTTGGATTTAGGTGCTAATATTGAATGCAATGATCAAAATCTTATAGATTTTGCTGAACTTGGATCAGCATTGTATAAATCGTTATATCCAAATGATAAACCTTATGTTGCACTTCTAAATGTTGGGTCAGAGGAAATAAAAGGAACTGAATTACTTAAGAAAGCTAATAAACGACTAATTTCGCTCAGTAATGAAAATAATTTTATTTATAATGGATATATTGAAGGTAATAAACTTATGAGTGGAGAGGCCAACGTAATTGTCACTGATGGTTTTACAGGAAATGTTGCACTTAAAACTGCTGAAGGAACAGCAAAATTTATCACCGATAATTTAAAAAAATCACTTACAGAAAATATATTTTCTAAAATATCATTAATTTTTTCTTACCTTTCTTTAAAGAAATTTAAAGATAAACTTGATCCACGGAAATACAATGGGGCAATTTTTTTGGGATTAAATGGACCTGTTGTTAAAAGTCATGGAGGTATTGATGCATTAGGATTTTTTCATTCAATTGATTTATGTTATAAAATTGTTAGAGGAAATTTAATAAATCAAATTAAAAATAATTTAAGTCATTTAAAAAATGACGAATAGTGTTACTAAAATTGATTTTTCAAAAAAACTAAGCAAAAAATTTGGTTTCTCTGTTCCTTTTTCTAAAAAGATTGTAGATGATCTTCTAATAATTTTTTCTGAGGCGATAGTTACTAGTGATTTGAATTTAACAAATTTTGGATCATTTAAATTATTATTTAAAAAAGAGAGAAAAGGAAGAAATCCTAAAACAAAGCAAGAATTTATTATAGCAGAAAGAAAATCTATATCATTTAAAGCATCTGAAAAATTAATAAAATATATTAATAGATAAAATGTCAAAATTAATGACTATAAGCAATCTATCAAAAGAACTTGACCTTGTAGATCTTAAAAGCAAAAAACCTCAAAATTATATTATTAGATATTGGGAAAAAAATTTTAAACAAATAAAGCCAAAAATAATAAATAAAAGGAGGTATTATACAAATGAACAAGTTGAATTAATAAAGTTAATTAAGTTTTTGCTTAAAAACAAAGGTTTAACAATTTCAGGTGTAAAAAAAGTTTTAGATTCAAGTATAAATAAACTTGACGATTACAATTCGTATGGTTTAAAAGCAGAATATTATAAAAAATCTTTTAAATTAAAAAGTAATGAAATTTTAAAAAAGATTAAGAAGATTAAGAAATATGGCAAAAAAAACACATATTAAAGTAAGAATGGTTCCAGAGAGTAATCCAGATAGTAAATTTATTTACTATGCTAAAAAACCAACAAAAGGTGAAAAGGCAAAAGAAAAACTTAAATTTAAAAAATATAATCCTAATACTCAAAAACATGAGTTTTTTGTAGAAAAAAAACTACCACCTCATAGTAAATAAAATTTATTTTTTCTTAAAATTTCTATACTCAAAATCAATGTAAGCTCCAATCATTGATTTCCATATTTTATTTGTAATTTTAGGATCGATTCTCTTTTTTTTTGATTTTTTTTTGATATTGAAAAGAATCTTTTTAATTCGTTCCTTATCAACTATATCTTTTTTAAATTTCTTATTTTTTAATACCTGATTGACTAAAAAAGTCCTTTTTTTAATCAAGTTTAAAAATAAATCATCTAACTTATCCAAATCTTTTCTAATTTTCAGAATATTTTTATTGATCATAGCGACATTATAAATTTTTAGATCCTAAAAAATATATATATATTAAAAGCTATGACTAAACACGATAAAAAAATAGATATATTGTTCATTTATTGGTTGGGTTTATCTTTAATACTTGTTTTCAGTATAATAATAGTAGGTGGTTTAACCAGATTAACAGATTCTGGTCTATCAATTACTGAGTGGGAATTATTTACTGGTATATTACCTCCTTTAAATAATAATGACTGGGTAAATTACTTTAATCTGTATAAAAAAATTCCTCAATTCAGTCTTTTAAACAGTGATATGACTTTGCAAGAATTCAAGGTAATATTTTACTGGGAGTATTTTCACAGAATTCTAGCGAGGTTCATAGGTTTATTTTTTTTAATCCCTTTGATTTACTTTTATTTTTCAAACAAAATTAGAAAAGATTATTTAAATTATTGCTTTATAATATTTTTCTTAATTTTGCTGCAGGGATTTATCGGGTGGTATATGGTTAAAAGTGGCTTAACCTCAGATGTAACAGTTAGTCATTATCGTCTATCAATTCATTTAAGTATTGCTTTATTAATAATCTCAGTTATGTTTTGGCTTTTTTTGAATTTTAAAAATAAAACCTGTAAATTTTTTTTTGATCTTTCAAAAAAAAACCTTCCATTTATAATTTTATTTTTATTAATTTTTTCACAAATTGTTCTCGGTGCTTTTGTTTCTGGTCTTGATGCTGGTAAAATTTATCAAACATGGCCTTTGATGGGAAATTCTTATTTACCTAATGATCTGATTACAAAAGATATAAATTCTTTTTTTAAATTTGATAATCATTCATTAGTTCAATTTTATCACAGAAATTTGGCTTACGTTGTTTCATTATATGTTTTAGTAATGAGCTACTTAATTTTAAAAAAGAAGGATAAAAAACTTTATTTACCTATTTGTTTATTACTTATATTTTTATCCTTACAAGTTTTTTTAGGTATTGTAACATTACTTAGTGGTATTAATATTGTTCTTGCTTCTAGTCATCAAATAGGAAGTGTTTTACTAATATTTAGCGCAATTAATCTTTATTATTTCCAAATTAAATAAATTGACTTTATCCATTTTAATATGTATTTATCGCCCAAATAAAATGACACCCTTTATAAAAAAGAAAGATGTAAAAAAAGATTGGTATCTAATTGATGCTCAAAATATTGCTGTTGGTAGATTGGCTGCATATATTTCAAAGGTCTTGAGGGGTAAAAATAAAGCTTCGTATAATCCTCATATAGATAATGGTGACTTTGTAGTAGTCACAAATATTGAAAAAATAAAATTTTCAGGAAAAAAATTCAAGAATAAAAAATATTATAGGCACACTGGTCATCCAGGTGGTATAAAGGAAACAACACCTTTATCATTAAAAGAAAAAAATAAAACAGAAGAAATATTAAAATTAGCTGTTAAAAGAATGCTTCCCGGTGGACCTTTAGCTAAAAAACAACTTTCAAAACTTAAGATTTATAATGGAGAGACACACCCACACGAAATACAAAAACCAAAAGTTATTAATTTTGAAAAATTCAACAAACAAAATTTAGTTAGATAATTATGGAAAATAATACCGCACAAAGTTTAAAACCTAAAAAGATAAAACTTGATTTCAAAGATAGTAAGTATGCAACTGGTCGAAGAAAAAGATCTATAGCTAAAGTATGGGTTAAAAAAGGTACAGGAAATATCCACGTTAATGGTTTGAAAATGAATGAATATTTTAAAAGGCCTGTTCACCAGATTATAGTTAAACGTCCTTTGGAGATTTCTGAAGTCGCCACCACTTACGACGTTAAATGTTCAGTTAAAGGAGGCGGTCTATCCGGTCAAGCAGGAGCAATAATTTTGGGTATATCAAAGGCTTTAATAGCACATGATGAAAATTTAAAAATGAGTCTAAAAAAAGATAAATTAACAACTAGAGATTCTAGAGTTGTTGAAAGAAAAAAATACGGTCATAGAAAAGCAAGAAGAAGCTTTCAATTTTCTAAAAGATAATCATTTAATTTTATTATTTTTAAGACAATGATATAAGTCATTATGTCTTTAAAAAGAAAATTAAAAATAGCTGTCTTAGGAGCTACGGGTTATACAGGCTTAGATCTTGTGTACATATTATCTAATCATCCAAAAGTTGAAATTATTAATTTATGCGCAACTAAAAATTTAGGAAAAAAAATTTCTTATTTTGATAAAAGAATTAAAAAAAATTTACCAAAAATTTCTTCTTTAAAAAAAATTGATTGGAATGTCTTAGATATTGTTTTTTTATCTTTACCAAACGGAGAAGCACAAAAAATTATCAAAAAAACTTTTTATAAGTTTAAACATTTGAAATACATAGATCTTTCAGCTGATTTTAGAATTTCTGATCCAAAAATTTATGAAAAAAATTATAATTTAAAACACAAAGCGAAAGACTTAATTAAGTTTTCTATATATTCAATTAGCGAATTAAATAGAAAAAAAATAATTAATTACAGAATTATTGCAAACCCAGGGTGTTACCCAACATCAATTCAAATACCACTGATGCCATTGCTTTCTAAAAATTTAATTAAAACAGATGACATAACAATTGACTCAAAATCAGGCTACTCTGGTGCTGGCAAGAACTTTGAAAAGAAATTTTCCCATAAAAACTTGTATAAGTCTACATTCGCTTATAATATTAAACACCATAGACATATTTGTGAAATAGATCAGGAATTTAAAAAGAAAACAAACAAAACAGTAAATTTTACTTTTAATCCTCATTTATTGCCTACTTTTAGAGGAATTTTGTCCTCTATTTATTTAAATTCAAATAATAAAATAAATGCATCAAAAATAAGAAATGAAATTATAAAATTTTATAAAAAATCTAAATTTATAAAGATTTTAAAACTCAATACTCAACTAGGATCTGGAAATGTTTTAAATACAAATAATTGTGAAATTTCAGTCTGCGAAACAAGAATAAAAAGTAAAATAGTAATTTTTTCAGCTATTGATAATTTAGTTAAAGGAGCATCAGGACAGGCAATACAGAATATGAACTTACTTTTTAAATTACCAGAAAATCTAGGTTTAAGATGAAAGTATTAATAATTTTAATTACATTAATAATCGTAAGCTGCACTAAGCCCGAAACGGTATTAATTTGTGGTGACCATGTATGTATTAATAAAGCTGAAGCAAAACAATACTTTGAAGAGAATTTAACTATTGAAGTAAAAATAGTAAATAGAGATAAGCCTAAAGACATTGATTTAGTTCAATTAAATTTAAATGAAAATCAAGAGAATCGGGAAATATTTATTGAAAGAAAAAATCAAACATCAAAAAAATTAAAAACACTATCTTCTGATGAAGTTGAACAAATAAGATCTGAAATTAAAAAAAAGAAAAAAATTAAAAAAATAGCAAAAAAAGATTCAAAAAGAGATGATACAGGAATTTTATCTGTAACTAATAGTTCTAATAAAAATGATGACGAGTTTAAATTTAGAAAAAAGAAAGTTTTGAAAAAAGATAATATAGATGTTTGTTTATTAGTTGAAAAGTGTAATATTGAAGAAATTTCTAAATATTTAATAAAAGGAAGTAAAAAAAAAGGATTTCCAAATTTAACAATTCGTGAGTAATAAAGTTATGAAAAAATTAAATATAGCAATTATAGGTCTAGGTAATATAGGCAGTTATCTTTATAGGTACTTAAATATAAATAAAATTATTCTATCAAAAAAAAATAATTGTATTCCAAATATAACTTATGTTTGTGCAAAAAATAAGAATAAAAAAAGATCAATTAAGATACATAAAAAAAAATGGTTAAAAAATTATTTAGATGCTACACTTAAAAAAGATGTAGATTTAATAGTCGAGCTTATAGGCGGGGCTGAAGGTCCAGCAAAAAAATTAGTATTTAATGCTTTAAAAAATAAGAAACATGTCGTTACAGCTAATAAAGCATTAATTGCAAAATATGGCGATGAGCTGTCAAAAATTGCTGAAAAAAATAAAGTTAATTTAGAATTTGAAGCATCCGTTTGTGGTGGTGTTCCAATAATTAGATCCTTGAAGGAGGGTTTGATTGCAAATAAAATCAATAAGGTTTTTGGTATATTCAATGGTACTTCAAATTACATTTTATCTTCAATGGATAAAGATAATAAAGATTTTAGTACGGTTCTTAGTAAAGCTAAAAAAATGGGTTATGCGGAATCTAATCCAACAGCTGATATAAACGGTGATGATGTAGCAGCAAAATTAAAGATACTCTCATCACTATGTTTTAATTCATTTTTAAATAATAATATTCATGTAGAGGGCATAAAAGATATTGATAAAAAGGATATAGATTACGCTAATAAACTTGGTTATAAAATTAAGTTGCTAGGTTATTCTGAAATGATTAATAATGATATTTTTCAAAGAGTTCACCCAGTTTTAATTAAGAAAAGTTCATATGTTGCAGGCATAGACGGTGTTTTAAATGCAGTAATTGTTGAAGGTACACCTGTTGGAAAAAGCATTATTCAAGGCGAGGGTGCGGGTCCCTCAGCTACAACTTCAGCTCTTGTTTCTGATATAGCATCAATTTTACGTGGAAACATAAAATTCCCTTTTTCTATTTCAAACAAAGAGAGAAAAAGACTTAAATTCAAAGACATATCCGAAAGACGCTTTTCTGCTTATCTGAGATTCGAAGTAAAAGATAAACCAGGTGTCTTATCTAATATTACTAATATATTTTCAAAAAATAATGTTTCTATTAAAAGATTAGTACAAAATCCTAGTAAAAATAAAGGATCTTCATCCATATTGATAATTACCCATAGCTCAAAAGATAAATCTTTAAATAAAATAATTAAAATTATAAATAAAAGAAATTATATTATAAGCAGACCAAAATTAATTAGGATTGATGATAGTTAATGTCAATTGACGCTAAATTCCTAAATCTTTTTATTAAAGCGACTGAAAAAGCTGCTATTGGTGCATCTAAATTTATTGGGAAAGGAGATAAAATTGGTGCTGATAAGGGTGCAGTCGACCCAATGAGAAAAGAATTAAATAGAATTAATATGGAAGGAACCATTGTAATAGGTGAAGGCGAAATGGACGAGGCGCCAATGTTATACATCGGAGAAAAACTAGGTACATTAAATGGTCCTAAATTTGATATAGCTGTAGATCCACTAGAGGGAACTAAATTCACTGCTAATAACCAACCAAATGCTTTTTCTGTTTTAGCTGTGGCTAAAAAAGGTGAAATATTATCTGCGCCAGATACGTACATGGAAAAAATTGCGATTGGAGTTAATTTACCTAAAAATTTGCTGGATATCGATAATGGTGTTGAAAAAAATATAAAATTATTAGCAGAAGCAAAGAATAAAAAAGTCTCCGAACTACGAGCTTGCGTTTTGAAAAGACCTAGACATGATGAAATAGTAAAAGAACTTACTAAAATGAATGTAAAAATAAATTATATTACAGATGGTGATATTGCTGGAGCCTTAAGTGTAATAGGTAAAGATCCAAAAAATGACATTTACTATAGCACTGGGGGTGGCCCCGAAGGAGTACTCGCTGCTGCAGCACTTTCTTGTTATGGAGGGCAAATACAGGGTCGATTAGTTTTAGATGAGGAGGAAAAAATTAGAGCGAAAAAACTTGGAATAAAAAATTTTAAAAAAAAATATAATATTGATGACATGATTAAAGGCGATGTAATCTTTTGCGCTACAGGAGTTACTTCAGGCGATTTATCTAAAGGAGTAAAAGATTTAGGTAACGAGTACGAAGTGAGTACTTTTGTTCTTCATAAAAGTAAAAATATTAATAAAATTATTACTAATATCTATAATAAATGAATTTGCTGTCTGTTAGTAGCAAAAATTGGATTTTGAAGAAGTATGACCAAGAAGATGTTTCTTTTTTTAAAGATAATTTCTTACTCGATGAAATAACTTCAAAATTACTATCTATAAGAAAAATAAAGAGAGAAGATGTAAAAAGTTTTCTTAACCCATCGATTAAAAGTTTTTTACCTAATCCATTGATACTTAATGATATGGAAAAATCTGCAAAAAGAACATTAGATGCAATTAAAAGTGATGTAAAAATAGGAATTTTTGGTGATTATGATGTTGATGGAGCATCATCTACAGCCTTACTTGGAAATTATTTTTCATCTGTAGGATCAAAATACAAAATTTATATCCCAGATAGAAAAACTGAGGGATATGGACCATCAGTAGATTCTTTTAAATACTTAATGGAAAAAGGTGTTAAATTAATTTTTACAGTTGATTGCGGGACGTTATCTTTCGATGCAATTAAATACGCTAATCAAAAAAATATTGATGTTATAGTTCTTGATCATCATCAATCAGAAATTAATCTTCCTCTGGCTCATTCAATAATAAATCCTAACAGAATAGACGATAAGTCTAAACTCAATTATTTATGTGCGGCAGGTGTTACATTTATGTTTTTAGTCGCTTTAAATAAGGAATTAAGAACAAGTAAACTGTTTAAGGATAGAGGAATTAAAGAACCAAATTTGTTAGAATATTTAGATCTAGTAACTTTAGGAACAATTTGTGATGTAGTACCATTAGTTGGACTAAACAGAGCCATAGTCTCTCAAGGAATGAAAATAATAAAAACTAAGAAAAATTTGGGTTTAAAAACTTTATTAGATATTTGTAGAATAGATACGCGTCCTAATATTTATCACATTGGATATATGTTAGGACCAAGAATTAATGCTGGAGGAAGAGTTGGTAAATCTTCGCACGGTGCAAATTTATTATTAAGTGATAATCCCAAAGATGTTTTCAAAATTGCCACAGAATTAGATCAATTTAACAAAGAGAGACAATTTTTAGAAAAAGATGTCTTGGATAAAATCCTAAAAGAAATAGATAACACATCAATAGACCCTGTTATAGTTCTTAGTGGAAGAGATTGGCATGAGGGAGTCATAGGAATAGTCGCATCAAGAATTAAAGATAAGTTCAATAAACCAGTTGTTATCATATCTATAGATAAAGAGTTAGGGAAAGCATCCGCAAGGTCTATTGTTGGTTTTGATATTGGTTCTGTAATTATTTCTGCAACACAAGAAAATATTTTAATAAAAGGAGGAGGACATAAAATGGCTGGAGGTTTTTCAATAAAAGTTGATAAAATAGAAGAATTTAAAAAATTTATTCTTAAAAAATTCCGTAGTTTAAATGGGGATATAAGAAAAGAAAAACCACTATTTTTAGATAGTGTTATTGCTCCAACTGCAATAAATCTTGA
>MDTD01019661.1_pt1 | contig 16374 bp, 11 predicted proteins | sample 811221 | NCBI WGS metagenome assembly MDTD01 (sample SAMN05326646, study PRJNA326480) | marine metagenome | isolation source: seawater | place: Pacific Ocean: South West | collected 2011 | reverse complement strand
AGAAAAAAGAGCTAAAATTTTAACCTACTATAATTATGTGATCTAAGACTGGTAAATCTAAGAATTTACCTGCCTCTACGAGGTTATTAGTAAGGTTTATATCGCATTGACTTGGTTTAGTATTACCCGAAGGATGATTATGTATTAACAATATTGCTGCGGCACCTAGTGCTATGGCCTTCTCAAATATTAGTTTAGGGTCTGCGACCGTATCTGATAAAACACCGCTTGAGATTTTCAACTCAGCTAATACATAATTTGACTTTTTGAGGAGAAGTACATGAAATTCCTAGTGACATAAATCGCTCAAACTATCTACATACCTGTTGAACACATCCCTTGAAGAAGTAATCCTTTTTTTTAGACTCTTGAGTATATTGTTCTTCTACCAAGCTCCATTGCTGCAGAAATCATGGTTACTCTTGCTTCACCAATTCCCTGTATTTGAGCATAACCCTGTGGAGTCAATTTATCCAATGTTTGCAAATTGCGATTTGTCATAGCGAGTAGATCCTCTGCTACAATTTCTGCTGACCATCCACTACCTCCACTTTCAATTAAAACTGTTAGTAATTCTTTATCATTTAAGGAAGACACACCATCCATCAACATCTTCTCTCTAGGCCTCATCTTAAAATTTTAAATAAAAAAACCCCCAGCAAATTGCTGAGGGCTCAAATATCATGTTTTCCTTTAATTAACCGAGCTTCGATACATGAGCGGCTAGGCTTGATTTAAGGTTGGCAGCTTTATTCTTGTGAATTACGTTCTTCTTAGCAAGCTTATCTAACATTGAGCTCACTTTTGGAAGCATCTCTGTTGCTTCTTTAGCGTCAGAAGACGCACGTAAATTACGAACTGCATTACGAGCAGTCTTGTGCTGGTAACGGTTGCGATCGCGCTTCTTTTCGTCAGAACGTACGCGCTTTTGTGCAGATTTGTGATTTGCCATCTATAGTCCTCTTTTAATAGGGGTGCAAATATAGTACGGATTTCAACTCATTCAACAATATTCTTCCAAGAAATAGTCTTTTCCGCACTTTACAAGCATTTTGGGGGCATCGAGGCTTATTTTAGAGCGTGAAAAATTCCATTCTAGTAGCATTTTTGGCTTGCTGTGCGCACATTATTCCCATTCAGCACACTTTAGCCCAAACACCCAACACCCCAGCCTTTTTATCTGGAACTTGGACTTGCTCAGATTCTGCAAGCATTCAAGCCCCTGGCCAAATCCCAGGATCACTTCACCAGAGTCTATTGCGCGCAGGCATAATTCCTGATCCATTTATTGGAACCAATGAGGAAGAAATACAATGGGTTGGAACAATGAATTGGACATTCACCTCCGATCCCTTTGAAATACCACAAAACGCTACAACACTTGAAGCAGAAAACGTACAACTCTACTCAACGTGGCACTTAAACGGAAAAAATATAGGCTCAACAGACAATGCATTCCTCAGCTATTCTTTCAATTTAGAATCTTCGAAGAGAAGCACTAACGTTTTAAGAGTGGAGTTCACACCACCATCAGATCTTAGCTCTGAAAAACTTGCCACAGTAGGGCACCCACTACCAGGCGACGCACAAAGAGCCGTTCACCGCATGCCACAATTTGCATTCGGTTGGGATTGGGGGCCAAAACTCCTTGATATGTGCACTCAATCATTGAGCTATTCTTATGGTGATAATGCCATTTCTAATGTCAACCTTGAAACTGTAGAGTTATCAGAAAACAAAGCAATTTGCTCAGCTGGGTGGACTTTATCAGGGGTCAAAGGGTCTGCAACAATGCGTTGGGCTCTAACCAACTCAAGCGGGGTCAAAGTAGCTTGGGGCAACATAAGTGGCGAAGTTGGAGATCACTCCGACGAATTCACTTTAGAATTCCCAGATCTTTGGTGGACACACGACCTTGGAACACCCCACCTCTACAAACTCGAAGTAATAGCCCTCAACAAAACAGGTCTAATTGGACGCACATCGGCACGAGTGGGCATACGTACACTTGAACTAGATACAGAAGACGGAGCTTTCCAATTTATTCTCAATGGTCAGCCTATTTACAGCCAAGGATCAAACGTAGTCCCTTGCGACATTATCCCCAACCGCATTAGCAACCGAGAAGAACATGCGATTATTGACGCGGCGATTGCTGCAAACATGAACACCTTGAGGGTTTGGGGTGGCGGTTTGTACGCCTCGGACAATTTCATGGATTATTGCGACGAGAAAGGCATGCTGGTTTGGCATGATTTCATGTTTGCATGCGCCATGTACCCAGCAGATGATGCGTTCTTAAATTCAGTGTCTACCGAAGCCAAAACCCAATGCCTACGCCTCAGACATCACCCCTCCCTCGCCCTTTGGTGCGGTAACAACGAGGTCAGCGAGGGCTGGGAACGTTGGGGCTGGAAAGCAGGCTTGAGCAGTAAAGAGATCAAAGCAGTTTCAGAATCTTATTCTGAGGTTTTCATCGAACTGCTCCCTAAAACAGTATCAAAATTCGACGACGCTCCATATTGGGAATCGTCTCCCATGCTGGGCAGAGGGGATGCAGAGTTCAAAAACCAAGGCGATGCTCACGACTGGGGAATATGGCACGACGGCTATTCATTTGACAGTCTATGGACTCGCGTTCCACGATATATGAGCGAATACGGGTTCCAGAGCTTTCCTCTTAACTCAACGTTTGAATCCATCCTCAGCCACGACAGCATCATGCAATTGAGTGATTTTAAATCTCATCCCGAGGTCGTAGCTCACGAAAAGCACTCTAGAGGTTTTGACATAATCGATGCATACATGAATCGAACTCACGGGGCCATGGTTTGCGACACAATTTTGTTCGAGGATTGGACATACCTGAGCCGAGTAATCCAAGCTGAAGGCATAGCTGAAGGAGCTATTGCTGGAAGACTAAACCAAAACCACTGTTCAGGCACTCTCGTCTGGCAACTCAACGACTGTTGGCCCGTTGCTTCATGGTCTTCTATCGATGGTCATGGACGATGGAAGCTCCTTCACAACGAATTAAAAAAGGCTTTTAGCGAAGTTTTGCTGCACGGACGCTGGATAGGAGAATCACTGCAAATAGGTTTAGTTGCAAACCCCGGTACAGCATCAACAACTCAAGGTCAATTGATCTTAGACCTAGTAGAACTCAATGAAGAAATCCTTAAAACTGAAGTCCACAACATCGACCTAACCCCAGGAGAGACGTCTTGGCTGAATCTTCAAGATTTGTACCCAGACAACCCAAACTCTTCAGTAATTCATCTCAGGTGGAATGGTGAAAATGGGCTAAGTGCAGAGGACAGGGTTTATTGCGTGCAGCCTGGGGAATTGGACTTAAAAAAGGGAAGTATTTTCATCAAAAAATTTGGTTGGAGTGGCGATAGCTATCACTTTGAAATTAGTGCCAACACTTATGTTAAGAGTGTAGAACTATACTCTGAAAACGAGGGTAACTTCAGCATAAATAATTTCGATTTATTCCCAGAGGAACCCATCAGAGTTAGTTTTAATACGATAGACGTAAACACATTTGCTCCAGGATCAGGAAGTAATACAAACTCAAGTACTCCTGTAATCTTTGCTAGATCACTTAACGACTTCGTCACCAAGTAATTGCCTAACGACCAGCTCATCGATAAAAATCCAAGTAGGCTCTGTTGCTGCTGCATGCCAGTCTGGGCATGGACCAGGGTTGTGAGCGTGCACCTTGATTGTTTGGCCTTTAGCATTTTCCAACGATCCAGTAGATAGATTTAAAATCGTCTCTCTGTCATCCTTCACAAAAACCTCATCATAATCAATTTCAGAAACCAGTGCGTCATCTACATAAATTGACAATTTTGAAGGAGGGAAAATCCAAGCATCTTGATAGAGGACGAAGTTCATTGATATACTGTCTATAGCCGTTTCCGATGCCAAATCAACAGTAAACACCATGTCTTCGCCTTGGACAGCTTGCCAATTTCCATCTCTGAAATTTATAGAACCAGTTCGTCCATCTACCAAGGCATAATTGCCACCTCCAGTGTAGTATTGGCTTGGTTCATAGTCTAAACTTATTTCTTTAAAAATTGCGGCATGGTTGTCTACAAAAAAGGCTTTAGGGTTTTCAATTGTTCTGCCCATGTAGTTGATTTGGGTTACAACTTCACCTGGTCCATCAATTTCTAATGGTGTATCAAATGCTTGAACTCCTCCACTTGTTCCGTCACTCCTTATGAATTCTGATTCACCTGTAAAGCAGGATGCTGAAGCGGTAACATTCGCATATAATTTCCTTTCATCCTCATCCATACTCAAACTAATAGATACTGGCACGGTTTCAAATCCATAGTCTACCTCAAGTAGTGATAATCTATTTAAATGCCCTCCTAACCTATCTCTAAATCTTGAAAATGCACCTTCACCTAGAGTAGTCTCAGTTCCTGACCAAAGAACTTCGGCTAAACCTATAGCTCTTGGGAAAACCTTTGACTCAACAAGGTGTTGAGGAGCTCTTTCAGACCACATATTGCACTCACCGCCAATTACTCTTCCTGGTCCGTGTGACGCATCTTCAGGTTCAGGGTTAAAACTGTATATCTCCTCTAAATCTGTTGAGCTTAGCGGGTAATCTAAGTAGCAATGAGATGTTGGAGAGGAAATTACATCTGTTCCAAGATGCACTCCTTCGATTGCTCCAGTCATGCCACGCCAGCTCTGAACTGCAGCTCCTTCAGGCAATCCACCTTCGAGGATTTCATCCCATCCAATGATGGTTTTGCCTTTTGATTCAAGGTATTCCCCTACGTGTTCAATAATCCAAGTCTGCAATTCATTTTCGTTTGCCAGGCCTTCTGATTCAATTCTTGCTTGACATTTATCACAAGATGCCCACCTTACTTTAGGCGCTTCATCACCTCCAATATGAATTCTATTTGAAGGAAAAAGTTCACAAACTTCATCAAAGACCTTTTCTAAAAATCTTAAAGTGCTATCATTTCCAGGACAGTATATATCCTTAAATACTCCCCATTTATTCGCCACAGGCAATTTCTCACCTGTGCAACCAAGCCAAGGGTAAGAGGCTAATGCTGCTTGGCTATGTCCTGGAACCTCTATCTCAGGAATTATCTCTACATTCCTTAAGGCTGCATATTCTACAATTTCACGAATTGTTTCCTTCGTATAGAATCCACCATGTGTGCTTCCATCTAGTTCTGTTCGCCAAGCTCCAACCTCAGTAAGATTTGGGTATGCATCAATTTCAACTCTCCAGCCCTGATCTTCAGTAAGGTGCCAGTGAAGTACATTCATTTTATGAATGCTCAGATTGTCAATCATTTTTTTGACAAAATCTGGCTCCATAAAATGTCTGCAACAATCAAGAAGTAACCCTCTGTGTTCGAATTCTGGCGAATCTGAAATTTCAACCTTAGGTAGGAAGAAACCTGATTGTAATCCCCCTGTTTCACCAACTTGAGGAATCATAAGTCTTAATGTTGTCCAACCCCAGTAAAGACCTTTTTGTGTAGATGCTGAGATGATGACTTGGTCTTCAGCAACACTTAATACATATGCTTCATCGCCTTCAATATTAGAATCAATTGAAAAAACAAGATTGGGTCTAATAGCGTCTGTTACATGAATATTTACACCTGCATTTTCAAGCCATCCTGAAATAACAGACCAAGATTTTCCTACAGACTCAGTTCCTGCTACTACTAGCGAACCATCACAGTATAATCCAGCTTCAGCTTCTCCACTTTCATTCTTTGAAATCACCATCTTCTGCGGAAGCGGAATAATGCTATCTACAGAACCATTTACTGGTTTATGTTCATTACTTCCACAGCTAGCTAGTGCTATTGATAGCAAAAAAATCAATCCTTTATTCTTCATCTATCGTGTTATTCCAGTTTTCAACTGCTGAACATAGCTGTTCAACTTTTGAAAAATCTACTGGGTTCGTATGAAGGTCAAACAATTCGCTAGATGGTGTAGAAATTTCCAGTTTTTCAACTGATCTACAAGATGCATGAGTAACAGACACACCTGCTTCGCCAAGATTCACAACATCCTCAGCTCTGACTCCTCCTCCTGCTATCACGGACAATCCTAGAGTAGAAAACTCTCTGATTAAATCCAAGCCCAAACCTGCTGCAGGCGCTCCTCCACTTGTCAATACTTCCTCTACACCAAATGCGAGCAATTCCTCTGCAGAGGCAATGGGATCAATGCTTAAGTCTAATGCTCTATGCCAAACCAAATGCTCACCTCCCACTTTTTCAGTGAGTAATTCTAAAAGTTCTCTATCGATAAATCCATCGGGTGTCAAACCACCTGCAACTACTTTTTCTGCTCCAGCCTCAAGGCTATCAAGTGCTTCAGAGAGGATTATCGATTTCTCAGAAGCGTTGTAAACAAAGTGTCCAGCCCTGGGGCGTATCAATGCTCTCACAGGAATTTCCAGTGCTACACTTGCTCTAACCATTGCTGGTGTTGGAGTCAATCCACCGCATTCCCAATGAGTACAGAGTTCTACTCTATCTGCTCCTGCTTCTAAGGCAATTGCTACATCGACAGGTGTGCTTGCACATATTTCTAATTGCATCATTGCAATTTATTCAAAACGAATTCAAAATCACTTGGATGAGTGAGGTCTAAAAATTCGCCTGAAAAGGGTATTGCTGTGATTTGGTCTGGATGAGCCTCGTTCCAAATACCCAATGCCAAAGGCAGTTCTTTTTCATCTCGTGAAGAGATCGGGCAGTTTTTCACAGCGCTCAAAAGTTCTTGATAAGGGAATTTGAACGTGTTCATGCTAACTCTAAGAATGCCGTCTTCTTGTATGTAGTTTGGGATTTGATCAGGTGTAGGCTTTTCTACAATCTCCTCAAGCTTCCCTTCTTCTGTGCATTTTACAACTGCAAAAGCACTCACCCTATCATCAGGCATTCCAAGTGCTGAAGAATCGTAAGCTAGAAGGGCTCTTTGCTCATCGAAAATCGCTCTAAATGATAGCTCAGGAGGCATATTATCTCCGTTGCAGACAACAATTGATTGCTCTGCAAGGTCTGAATTTTGTTCTAATGCAATTTGGACTGCATGAGCTGTTCCGAGTGGTTTAATTCTATTGTCAGGTATGGTCTGAATCGCATATCTGATTTCTATTCCGTCAATGGGGTTTTCTGAAAAGTACTCGCGAGTAACATTGTCTGTTGGGCCTATGACAACTATCACACAAGTAGATCCTTCAGACTTAATGCGTCTTATTAGTAAATCGAGAAATGGTGTTTTATTAGAGCCAACTCTCAACATGGCTTTGGGTCGTGAAATCACCTCTTTAGCTGTTTCTGCGTCTACTCCTTCAACACGTTTCATTCTACTCGAAGCTCCTGCTGCAAGAATGATGGTGGGGTTCATTTCAGAAAAACCCCAATCAACTCCTGGCTCACTAATAACGTGATATGCAATAGCGCCTTCTACACCTTCTATGGATGATTTCACCGATTTGATGGTTGCTGAATCTTGCTGGCCATTTTTTCTATCAACCATTGCAAGCATGCACCCTCCGCCACCTGATCCAAAAATTTTAGCTCCTTTAGCACCTGCTGATAATGCTGCATCACACATGCTTTCTATCCTAGGAGTGCTGATGTTCAACACATCTCTCAGAATTCTGTGGTGTTCAGTCATCAACGATCCAAGTATATCCCCAGACATACTTCCACTTGATAAAAGAGATGCTGACTCACGTTCAATATCTCTATTTCTAATGGTTCCATGAACTAGTCCTGCATCAACATCATTCAATGCAGCAGTCTCAATACCATCCCAATTCCCACCATTAGAATCAAGTATATCAAGTCTATCGTATTTACATCTAGACAAAATCCCCATAGTATCCTTTGGAGCATTTGAATCTCCAAGTATCCAATCAAAACCTGGAGTTTTTAACTCTGCGTATCCCTTTTCTTCAGAAGGATCGACTCTAAGTGCTCCACCTACTGCACATGCGATTTGGTCCATATTTCCCCCTGGAGCATCGAAATATGTCACTTCAGCTTCAAAGGCTTGGTTGGCAAGATCAATTCTAGAAGTAATATTCCCAGAAAGCCTTTGCATTGCTGCAATCCAAGCAACTAAAAGTGCTGATGAGCTACTGCATCCAGCTTGAACTGGCACATCACTATCAATAGACGCATTCCAACCTTTAGATGGAAGTTCTCCTCTATCTCTAGCGAGAATCATAGCAGCGAGCTTGTGATCTTGAACTCCTTCGACAATTGAGGCTTCAAGATTTTCTAAGTCGTATTGCCCTGAATATTCTGCGCCCAGCTTAGGGCTATCCCAAATCACTAACCTATCCTCTCTCTCTTCAATTTTAATTCTACACCTGAGGTTTACTGCCATAACAATAGATGGCATCCCTAGGTAATCTTGGTGTTCCCCGTATAGGCAAACTCGTCCTGGAGCAGAAACAGTAAAATTCCTATTCACAATAGGATCCATATAGGGTGAGTATTGACAACGCATCGGAAATAGAAACGTATCCCGTTCCATTGAAATCTCCAACGCAATCTCCAACACATCCGTAATTAGCCAGAAAAGCAAGCATATCGTACAGATCTACTACACCATTAACTACAATATCTTCTAAACAAGGTGTTGGCTCTGGTTCAATTTCTGGAATATTCGTCACATCGTAGTAACCACATATAGGCTCGTATAACGGGCAAACCATTCTACTATTAAAGCCAGTAACGACTGCTCGGGTAGTATCATAATAGGTAGCAAAGTTTTGATGTGGAACATGTCCAGCGTCATCAAAAGTATAGAAGCAATTTGTGATACCATATTCATCCGCATTTTGATGAATAGCTTGGCTGCCATCAACATCATCAACAGAAATAAAAGTAAATTGTATACTTCCAGAATCATAAGGCACAGTATTGTCGTTTGTTCCATGTGTGCTAACCAAAGGCACACCTTCTCCCGCTAACCAGTCTGCATCTCCAATTGCGCCTGACAAACTAAAAATAGACATGATAGACGATGAATATTCTGGATTACCCGATTCGCCTTCTACACCACCTCCTAAACCCGGTAAAGACGTGTCAATGATGTTGGGGAATTCGTCTAAATCAAGATAAGCATGATGCAATGCAATAAATGCTCCTGCTGATGATCCACCCATTACAATTCTGTCGGGATCTATGCCCCAGGGGTTCCCTTCTTCTGCGTGAATTTTACGTAAATATCTTACAGCGGCTTTTCCGTCATGCATGCCTCTTAATACCGCTTCCTGCATGGATTCCTGAAGATTGAGCCAGTTATCAATCCCTAATCTATATGAAATCGATACTGCGACGTAACCCATTTTGGCAAAATCTTCACATAAAGGAACAACATCAAATTGTTCGTTATTCCCTGTTAAAAAAAAGCCTCCATGAGCAATCACGATGACCGGTCTATTTGTTGCTGTATCACCCACTGGCATATATACATCCATATCTAAATCTACCTCCCAACCAGATGCCGCGATGTTAGATCCGTAAACTACATCCTCAATTTTTTCGAAATCATCAAACACCAAATATCTATATCTAGCACCATCACAATCCTCTTGGGCTAAAGATGTACATACTGACAAAATGAATAAGGTGAAAAGTGAGGCGTGTTTGATCATTGAATAACAAGACGGATTACGTCAGTGAATTTGGGTGAAGTAAGAAGATATAAACCTGATGTTAGCTCGCCAACGTCAAAAGATGAACGTTCGGAATTGGGGATAAGTTGCATCACATCACGGCCATTTAAATCTTTGATTGTGATTTGCTCACCTATCATATTTTCATCAGCTACAATGAAGATGTTAGAAGTAGCTGGATTTGGGTAAACTGCGAGAGCAATTTCACCGTCAGAATCAGCGACAATAGACACACCCATTGATTGCAATAGCCCCATAAACTCTTGGTAGTATAGGTTCGCAACTCTAGCATCGTGAATGATTAAAGTGTTCTCGTCATTTGTGTTTTCAGCAGTTGATGACCAATTGTGTGATCCAGTAATAACAGTTGGATCTGATAATGGTTCAACGTGATCCACAACAGCATATTTGTGATGAAGTGTTCCTGAAATTCCTTGGTGAGAATATATTTCTACTCCTGCGTCAAGCATGGTTTGATATTCTGAACCAGTTGTATTCTCCTCCTCTATTGCTCCAATAGGAGTTACAAAGAATGTAGTCTCATCAATAATCGCATCTGCCAAATCATCTCGAGTAAATGACATGACAGCGAAAAACATACTGTAGTCAACAGTTTCTATTGTCTTGCGAATGGCAGACGTGGTTCCATCTGTAGGAGAGAAATAAAGCTCTACTGGTGAACCTCCAATGATGAACTTTTTAGGAGTGTTGATCACCTTATCTGGGCCAAATTTAGAATTGGCTGCGTCAGCAACCATGCCATCTGAACCCCACATTTCATTGAACTCAAGGGTGTAGCCTCTAGCTAAACTTTGATCTTCAACGACGATTACGTTGTTTTTATCTGTGTTGAGATTTCCTGTTGTCATATTGGTTGAACCAGTAAGTACAAATGCAGACTCAGGGTATTCAGCATCGCCAATTACAACCTTGTTGTGCATGCCTGAACCCTCACCGTCTTCTCTGTAAAGGATTGGAATTGATGAATCAAGACTGCTGATTCCAATGTTGGCATTACTCCCCTCTGCGATATATCTAATCTGCACACCATTTGCAGCGGCGGTATTGATTGCAGTTTGGATTCCTACATTATTTAAATTGTAAAAGGCCAAATCCAATGTATGCTGCGCCGAAGTAATCCAAGCAGCGATGGTGTCATTTGTGTTTGTGCCTAAAGACATTGCAAGCTCATCAGTCGCAACAGAGTGATCTACATCGCCTGTGAAGTAAACGTGGATGTCTCCAGAAGAACTAGAAACTGTAGCATAAACTCTAGTTGGAGATACCACGTCAAACTCGCCAGTAGAAGAAACAACCCTAGCGTAGTAAAGCACGCCTGGCTCCAATCCTTCAATAGTCAATGTGTGGTCAGTTATAAGAGTCTCATCAGAAACTGAACTGCCCAAATCTGGCGTCGGACCATATTCAACAGTAGAATTACCGTCAATGTCTGTTGACCAGCTTAGGTTGAAAGAGGTAGTAGTAATATTTGACTGCTCTACGTCAGAAGTAAGGCAAATTCCTGAAGTGCTTACCATATCTGCAGCTCCTCTTGGAAGTAATTGGTAACCACCGAATCCGTCGAATGAAAACTGCGAGCAAATTCCGCGAAGGTTCATCTCGCAACCGTTGAGGATTGTGCCTACGAGTGAGTTTGATGAGCGGACGTAAATGATGCCTGTTTCTCCACCAGAGTTGAAGTTGTAAGTACTGTTGCCTTCGATGATTTGGCCTCCTGCATCGAAAGTAGTTGCTTGGATCTCTACGATTTGGCCTTCAAGGTTTTCTCCTAGTTGTGATGGGGTGATGATTTGAGCAGCAGGTAGTTCGTTTCCTGAGCTGAGTAGTTCGACAGCGCTCAAGTTGGGACCAACTTCCAAGAGACCATTGTATTCGCTGATCTCACCAGTTATAGAGATTTCATCACCTGGGTTTGGCTCAAAAGTCCAATCTGCCCAATCACTTCCTGGATATAAAGCAATTCCTGCAGTTGCGTCTTGTAGATAACGAACAGAACCAAGATCAGCACCGCTTGTGATGATTCCTGAAACTGTAACAACCTGTCCTACAGAATAGTTAGTTCTAGCGTCTAGAATATCAGTTTGGGCTGATAATCCTATGCATGCATTCCATAGAAGTGCTAGTAGTGAATATTTAATTGCTTTCATTTTTTAAAATCTTACTCTTACTGAAAAATTAGATCTGAATCCGTACCCCATGTATACACTTGCAGAAGCAGCGTCGAAGTTGTTTTCTGTAAATGCATAGGTGCGTTCGGGATCTGTAAAGTACCACTCACCATATGGATCATTGTTTTGGGCGTTGATTAGGTAAGTCGTGTTTAATATGTTGAACAAGCTCAATCTGAAATCGACTTGAGACTCATTTATAGTTGTTGTGTAGCCAGCGTGTAAATCGAACAACCCGTAAGCAGGCATCTTCCAAGACTGACGTCCCTCGTTTTCTCCATTTAATGAGAATGGATCGAAGTCGGCATAGAATCTATCGAAATAGGTATATCTAGGCTTAATGTAAATACCTTTTTTACTGTACTTCAATGCAATACCAAACTGAGTCTGCGGAGCATCTCCAACGCTCACTCCTTCAGCATCATAACTAACCAAATATGGATTCCCATTTTCATCTAAGTATGGCTCTAGAGTAGTTTCATTAAGTAATACTAACCCATCCTCTGAGCTCGTCCATCTCCAATCACCATAAGATGCAAATCCCTCAACTGTAAAGTCCCTATTTACTTTATATGCAAAATCCCACTCGTAACCAATGTGCAGTGCACTCATTGAATTAATATTCACCCTTAAAATTTCATTATTATCCGTTTCTATTCTAAGCAAGTTCTGAAGAGGACGATTTTGCCAATCAGTGTAATAAGTATTAAAGTTCATAGTCAATGGATAAGCGCTCCATTTAGCACCAAACTCTATAGAATTAATTACCTCATTCTTAACATTTTGTGCAAACGAATTGCTGAAATCAATCACATTAGAAAATACAGGTGTTCTATTTAAATGACCGGTATTGACAAAAATATTTAACCATTCAGAAGCATTGTAGTTACCACCTGCTTTAATTGTAAATCCAGGTAATGTTTTCCAACCTGTACTCTGTAACTCCGGTGAATTGAAGTAGTCTATCCTCTTATAACTCTGTTGAACAAAGCTGTAATTCAAGAATGCATTACACAGATAACCCTTGTATTCTATCAAATTAAAAATCCCAAACCATTTCACAAATGCGTCATTGTGATAACCAATTGTGTCATTAACAACATGCATTGGATCTAAATTATTCGCATCACTCATATCGATAAAGTAATCCCCACCTATCAAATCGTGAACAGTGCTGTAGTGTTCTCCTCTGTAATTTCTAACATCCACTCCACCTGAGAAAGTCAATTTATCATTCATTTCATATCTGAATGTAGAAAGTGCTCCAACCCAGAAGTGGTTGTTGTGGAGTTTTCTCAAAATCCTAGAACTTTTTACTAAAGAGTCGCTATATAGGGGGTCAATGGGAAGCTGTCCAAAGATGTTTGGGGTTGTATGTGTATCCCAAAACTTCTGGAAATCCACCTGCCCATCCGATGTATAATCACCCGATCCTAGCGAATTCTGAAGTCTCGTTCCACCTCCACGACCAACTGAATAGTAGACGTTGGTGTTTATGTACAGCTTGGGGTTGACTCTGAAGCTGTGGCGCAATGAGTAGAGGGGTTTGAAGTACTTGTTTTGGCGTTCGTAGAGGATGTCGCCGTTGAGTTCACCCCAGTGGACATTGTACGACGGGCCCCATTCCTGAACTCCTGTGGTGTCGATGAAATCGGTAGCCGTCATGAGTTCTTCGAACTCGGTGTTGCCGGAATATGGGTCGTAGCCGTATTGTTCGTTCAAGTCTTGGTATGCCTGTTCTCTCTCGTCGAGGAGGAGGGTCTGGTCGTTGAAAATGGCGTCGTAAGCCTGGCTGTACTCTACCATGTCGGCGTACTCTTGGTCGGTGCCGTTGAATAGGCTGCGGGCGAAGTCCTTGCTGTGGGTGGCAATGCGTTGCTGATATCCTCGAGCCGAGTTTTCTGCCGGGGATCCAGTTGCAGTAACGGAGATCATGTGTTTGCCCTTTTCTACTTGGAACTTGCCGTAGTAGAACCAGCTTTTTGTGTAGGATTGATCTGGGAAGCCGCCGCCTTGCTTGAAGCTTCCTGAGAGGGTGTAGCCGTAGCTGAGATTTTCGCGATGTATGCGACCGCTAGTGTGGCCGATGGTGGTTCGGGTTGTTCCGAAGCTTGCGAGTTCTTGTTTTACGCTCGTGCTTTTTTTGTTTTCTATGCCCTGGGTGATGATGTTGACCGTACCGCCAATTGCTGGGAGAGCAAGCTTAGAGGCACCGAGGCCACGTTGTACTTGCATGGTTTGGGTTACTAGGTCTAGGCCAAACCAGTTGTTCCAATACACCCCGCCGTTTTCCATATCGTTTACAGGAATGCCGTCTACGAGAACGCTGACATTTCTCTGCTTGAATCCTCTGATTGTGATGCTGGGACCGTTGTCGTCTGAGCCGGCTTGGGTTGCATACACTCCGGGAGTGGAGTTGAGGATCATGGGGATGGGTTGAGAGCCTAGCTCTTCTTGAATTTGGAGGGGCTTGATGTTGGAGAATGCTACTGGAGTTTCTCTTTCAATGGCAATGTCTGTTACAACTTCAGCTTCTCTGAGTAGCACAGTATTCATTTTGAAGTTGACCTCAGTTGTTTGGCCTGCAGCAACTTCAATTTTTTTACGCATAGCCTCGTAACCAACGTAGGAAACCCTCAACTCGTAAGCGCCAGGCGTAAGTTCGATGGAATACAAACCATCAAAATCCGTCAACGTACCAGTTGTTGAACCTTCAGCCCCGTAGATTACGGCAGCTTGGATTAGGGGTTCGCCAGTAGTAGCATCGCTAACCTCACCTCTGATTAAAGCGGTTTGGGCTAGGGCGGTATGCGAGACACATAAAAGTGCTAGAGTAGCTAGTAGCCTCATGTTAGCGAATCACAACTCGATGAGAGTAAATCGATCCTGAAGCATATTCGATGTTCACGAAGTAAACGCCTGAATTCCATGATTCAGTTTCAAAATCCCAACGACGAATTCCGTTTGCTGGTGATCGAGTCTGAACGATTTGACCAGCTGGATTGTACACCTCGATAGCTGCTACATCTAGAGTTGTCTCGAGAGTAAGGGCGCCTGTTGAAGAAGGGTTTGGGTAGATTTTAGCTGAAGGCTTTTCTACAACTTCATGAATTGCAGTTGATCCACACTCACAGCTATGCTGTCCTAGATGATCCCATACATTGATTCCCAATGTATCCCACTCAAGCAAAGTATTGAACGCAACTGGAGGTGCAATCACACCTGAAGTCACTTCGTACTTTCTTCTTAGAGTGTGGTTTGAAGTAAGCCAAGCCCCAGCGAGTGTATCAACTCCAGATACAGAAATGAAATTTGCGTCAGGGTTATCAGTCCAAGCAACACCTGGATTCTCTCCTGGCTTGCCAAAAATATCTACAGGCGTTGTTCCATTCTTAACTAGAACCAAAGCGTCATTGCCATTCATATAAGTAGGCGCTGGATATGGATTGTCCAACTGATCTGCTAATTGCTGTAGGTCTGGATCGCAGTATGGAGAGATCTGCCCACCGCCAAGGTCCACATCCTCGGTTTGGCCATTCACAAGAACCCAAGTAGTTAAGGGAGGAAGCTCTCCTATAAGCTGAGTGGCATCAGTCACTCCACCCTCTCCATTACTCCACCTTTGAAGCTCATACATGCTCAGATCGATCGTCTCATTCGTAGGATTAAAAAATTCGAGACATTTATTGTTGCCCGACCCTTCTACATATTCAGATATAAACAGATCGCTGCAAGGTGCAGATTGAGAAAGCACATTGCTCGACACAACGGCACATAATACAAGAGTTGATAGTAAAGTTTGGCGCATGATTTTTGCTTAAATTTTTGTGGGATTCAAAGTTACAAGTTAAGTGTATCTTTATGTCCATGAAAATGAAGTTTTTCACGAATAAAATTCTCGGTGTTAGCCTAGTAGCAATCGCTGCTTTCTGTGTTGTGATTTTCTGTTGTAATGTTGGTGACGAAAATTCTGAGGGTAAAGATCCCTTCAGGAAGTTCCAGCCATGGGAGGCTGCAGTTCATAAGTGGTCGTATCCTGATGAGGTTTGGGATGCTTCAGAGGCTTCAGAGGCTTTGGATTTGGTAAGAAAGCATTTTGAGGATAGAGAGGCAGAGGGTGTGCCAAGGTACATCGGTGGGGATTGGCGCATGGAGGGGCCGGAGAATATTGGAGGGCGTTTTAACGCGATCGCTGTGGATCCTTTTAATGACTTAAACATGCTTGCAGGCGCTTGCGTTGGCGGGCTTTTTCGAACTACTGATGGTGGTGCGAACTGGGATCCAGTGACCGATGATTTTGCATGGATGGCTATGGGGTCGATTGAGTATCACCCTACCGAGGAAGAGACGGTGTACCTTGGGACTGGCGATCCGCAGATAAGCTCGCATCCTAGGCTTGGGAGTGGAATTTGGAGATCGACCGATGGAGGGGAGAACTGGGAACACTTGGGTCTTGATAGTGCCAGGATCGTGAGT
>MDTD01019614.1_pt1 | contig 16374 bp, 17 predicted proteins | sample 811221 | NCBI WGS metagenome assembly MDTD01 (sample SAMN05326646, study PRJNA326480) | marine metagenome | isolation source: seawater | place: Pacific Ocean: South West | collected 2011 | reverse complement strand
ATGCCCAATTTTACCACCAAGTCTATTTTTGTATTTCAAAAATGATTTAACTGTAAAAATATAAACAGATCCATTTTCATCATAAATCATATCTTCTTCCTTAAAATCTTGCCTTCTAGGTCTATTAGAATAATCATACATTGATTTTAGATTAATATTAATTTTCCATGTCAAAGGATGGATTGGACTTAATGTCAACATGCAATCGTATCTATTTTTTTTAAATTTATTAAGCATTAAATCAAGGGTGTTTTTTGGTCTAAGTGGACTAGTTGGTTGAAGTAATATAATAACAGTATTATTATCAAAATTTTGTGAATTAATTAAATGCTGAATTGCACTTTCTGTAGATGCTTTATCACCTGAAATATTATTTGGCCTATCTATTACAGTAATATTATTTTTTAAAGCTATTTTTTTTATATCTTTATTGTCAGTCGACAGAATAATATCATTTACTTTTTTTGATTGTTTTGCGTAATCAATACTATATTCAATTAAAGGTTTATCAATAAATTTTTTAATATTTTTAAGTGGAATTCCTTTGCTTCCACCTCTTGCTGGAATAAATACTATATATTTTTTTTTCATTTTAATATTTTTAATAATTTAAAATCTTTATCATAAGTTACTTTTAAATTTCTATTTGAACCTTTTATTAATTTACACACATATCCAAAATTCATCATTATACTTATATCATCAGTAACCTGCTTGATATTTTTTTTATGACATTTGAATAATATTTTATAATTAAAAGATTGAGGTGTTTGTAATTTAAAAAGTACTTTTCTCTTTAGTATCTTCTTGATACTTAGTTTATCGTTGCTCATTGCAATAGTATCAGTACAAGGTAATGCAGGACAAACAGCTACATTATTTCTTAATTCATTCAATGAATCTGAAATAATTCTGTCACTTACAAATGGTCTTGCAGCATCGTGAATAAGTACATTTTTAGTGTCTTTTGGACAATTTTTAAGACCAATATATGATGACTCTTGTCTGGTTTTTCCTCCCTTAACTACCGTTAAATTTTTATATTTTTTTTTGATTACATCAAAGTAATTTTTGTGAACTACAAGTATGATTTTATTTATATTACTATTTTTCGAAAAAGTATTAATTGAAAAGTCAATCAATAGTTTTCCTTCAAATTCTTTGAATTGCTTTGGAATTTTATTTTTAAATCTTGAGGCGTTTCCAGCTGCCAAAATTATTGCTGTGTTCATATATTATTTGAGATATTCTTTTAGTGTAAATATTTTTTTGTTTTTGATTAATTTAGTAACGTATTTTTTTTCTGCAATATGGTTATGTTTATCTTCTTTTAAAAACTTCTTTAAATTTGCAATTTTTTTAATAAAAAAAGAATCATAATAATGATACTTGTTTTGTTCGAAAAAATCAAAACCATGAATTAAAACAGTTTTATATTTTTGCATTGCCCATAGAATTGAATTTAGACCTGTTGTTGGTCTTTTTATTTTTGCTGTTTTTTCATATTTTAACATTTCTTCTTTTTCAATTAAAATATATTCTTTTTCTCCAACTTTTAATCTTTTCTTTGTTCTTTTTGCAATTTTATCAAAATCTTTGTTTTGTAAATCATATGGTACGAATACAATTATCTGTTCTGGAATGATTTTAGGTATAATTAAGTTTTGATTTCCTCCATTAAACCAAATAGAGGTATTTGAACCAATATTTTTTGAATAATCTTTTATTTTGTAGTTATTGATTCTACCAACATTTTTAAAATCTTCAATTTTTTTACCAAAATTATATCTTAAAATTGATGGACCATTTCCAATTATTAATATGATGTCATCATTTTTATTAATCATTAATATTTTTTTTATTAATTATTATTAAACTGTAAATCATGTAATTGTTTGTATTTTTTATTTAATAATATTAAATCTTTGTGATTTCCAGACTCAATTATGGAACCATTTTCCATGACAAGAATTTTATCTGAATTTATTATTGTTGATAGTCTGTGTGCAATGATAATAACTGTTCTATTTGTTATTATATTATCTATTGCTTTATGTACCTTCTTCTCGGATTCTGAATCCAAAGATGCGGTAGCCTCATCAAGAATTAATATTTGAGGATTTTTTATTATTGCTCTTGCGATCGAAAGTCTTTGCTTTTCTCCTCCAGAAAGTTTGACACCATTTTCTCCTACTTTTGTTTCAAGTCCATTTGGTAATTTCATAATTAAATCTTCCAAATTTGAAGATTTAATAGCCTCGTTAATCTCTTTATCTGTAGCATTTAAATTGCCTAAAAGAATATTATTTTTTATAGAATCATTAAATAATATGGGTGTTTGAGATACAACTCCAATTAAATTTCTTAAATTTTCTAAGTCATAGTCTTTGATGTTAATATTATCAATTTTTATTTCACCATTTGTAACATCATATAATCTTGGTATTAATTCAGAAAATGTTGATTTACCAGCTCCACTCGTTCCAACAATTGCAATGTTATCTCCATTTTTTATTTTAACATTAATATCTTTTAATATGTCTCTATCAGATTTATCATATTTAAAAAATACGTTTTCAAAAGCAATATTAGTTTCAAAATTTTTAATTTTAATTGGACTTTCTGAATTATATATTTTTTGACTGTTATCAAAAATTTTAAAGACTCTTTCTGATGAGGCTAAACCATTTTGAAAAAGAGCATTAATATTAGCTAATTTTCTTATTGGTTGCATCATAGCAAATAACAATAAAATAAATTTTATAAAATCTTCAGAACTCATACTTTGTGTTTCAAGAACACTTACACCACCAAACCAAATAAGAACTATTCCAACAAGTAAACCAATTGTTTCATTAATTGGTGTTAAAAGGTTTGATAGTTTTGATTGTCTAAATGATAATTCAAAATGTTCTAAGTTTTCTTTTTTGAATTTTTTATTTTGAAATGTTTGATTATTGAAAATTTTGACGATTTTTATATTATTTAATGTTTCTTTAATCGTATTCATAATTGATGCTATTTTATGGCTGCTTCTACTTGCTTTTCTTCTTATACTTTGTCCAATTTTATAACTTACAAAACCACATAATGGTATTATTGTCAATATAATTAGTGTAAACTTAATGTTTATTATCAAAAGTAAAATTATGAATGATAAAATGCTTGCAGGCTCAACAATTATTTTTTGTAAACTTTGAGAAAATGCAATTCGCATATTCCCAATATCACTAATCATAATTGAATTTAATTCGGCAGTTTTATTGTTATTAAAAAAAGATAGAGATAATGAACTTACGTGCTTGAAAAGTTTTATTCTAATTTTAGTAATTACTTTATTTTGAACATAAGAAATGATATTTTTGCTAATATAAAACAATAAATTTTTTAATATAAAAACTGCTGTTAAAATATAACAGAGAGTTTTTAGTTGTTCAATAGGAGTTCCATGTCCAATCAATGTTTGAATTAAAAAGTTAAGATATTCATTTACATTTGATGGTTCTGTTATAATACGGGTTTCAGCATTCATTATATTTCCAAGCATGGTTCCAATCAACCAAATTGAAGATGAATTCAAAACAACAGAAATAAACGAAAATAAAATAGAGAAGACTATTGAAATCTTATATTCTTTAGCAAAACTAAGTAACCTTTTAAATGTTTTCATTTAAATATTCCATCACCTTTTCTGATAAGTTTATATGGAAATTTTGTAAAATCAATTATGGTAGATCCATTTGATTTTTTATTAACATTACCATAATATATATTAATATCAGGAAAATTACTTTCAATTTTATTAATATCGTTTAATGAAGCGTTTCCATGAACATTTACGCTTGTTGTAATTATTGGTTTTTTAAATTTTTTTAATAATTTTGAACAAAAATTATTTTTCGGAACTCTGATACCAATTTTTTTTGAATCACCTTGTACTAAATCTGATAGATTGTGTTCTTTTGATTTAAGTAGTGCAGTGTAGGGACCTGGAAAAATTGTTTTGAGATAATTAAGTGTATTATCGGAAATATTTGCATACATGTTTATATATTGAACTGATTGAATCATTATAGATAGAGGTGCTTTACGTTTTTTTAAAGTATTAATTTTTTCAATCGCGATTGTATTCGTCGCATCTGCTCCAAGCCCAAATAAAGTATCAGTAGGATAAATAATTATACCGCCATTTTTAATTGTTTCAAATGCGTGCTCAATCCTGTTTTTTGATATTATCATCTGTATATCTCTTTTTTTTGAATTTTATGAAACCAAAAATATTGATTTGGATATTGTTTTATAATTTTTTCGAGTTCTTCAGAATATTTTGAAGTAATTAATTGTAAAATATTTCTATCATTATAATCATACATATCAAGATTTAAAACCTTTGATTTAAAAATATATTTATTTTTTTCATTCATAACACAGTATGAAAATAATATATTTTTCTTTGTTTTAATATGAAATATTGAAGGTCCTTTTGGAAAAGATACTTTCATATTTAAAAAATTAACTTTGAGCCCTCTTCTACCAGCATTCTGATCTGCTGCTAAACCTAAGAAATAGTTCTTATTTAAAGCATCAATCATCGGTTTTGTACCCTGATTTTTTAAAATTATACTAATATTTTTAAATGTACGACTTTTATTGAAATAAGAATTTAGGAACTTATTTTTAATTTTTTGAGCAACAATGCAAAATTTAAAATCATTTAATCCTAGTAGAGGTGAGAAATATTCCCAATTACCAACATGCCCTGTTACCATTATTGCACCTTTATTATTTTCTAAGCATTTCTTAGTTTCAGCATCAATAATAAAAATATCATTAATATTAGAATTATTTATATTTTTTAATCTCATAAAATCAATCAAAACCATTCCATAATGTTTGTAGCTATCTTTTAAAATTTTTAATCTTTCTTTTTCACTTAAATCAGGGAAACTTTTATCAATATTCATTTTTGCTACTTTTTTTCTTACAGGAAAAGATTTGTAAATGATTTTACCAATAACCTTACCAATTTTTAATGATAAATTCCTAGGTAAGGTTCTAATTATTAAGGATATAAATAAAAATAAGAGATAAGATGCGAAAGACATTTTTTATAAAATATACTTGAAGTTTCTGTTTTAATTGTACTTATATAAAGTTAAAAATAATTTGATTAAGTTAAGGATTAATATCTAAATTTCAATAATTAATTATGACTCTAAAAAACATACCTAACCACCTTGAAAAATATATAGTTAAACAAAACTATGATAGATACAATGTAATTGATCATCAAGTATGGAAATTTATCATGCAAATTTCTATCCCATTTTTCAAAAAACATGCACATAAGTCTTATTTTGAAGGCTTAGAAAAAACAGGAATAACAAAAAATAAAATTCCCTTAATTAAAAAAATGGATGAAAAATTAGCAAAATTTGGTTGGGGGGCTGTTCCTGTCAGAGGTTTTATTCCACCTTGGGATTTTATGAAATTTCAAGCACTTGGAGTATTGCCTATTGCCTGTGATATGAGAAGCAGTAAAAATTTAACATATACACCTGCTCCTGATATTGTGCATGAATCTGCTGGACATAGTCCAATAATTATTAACGATGAATATGCTTATTACTTAAAAGAGTATGGAAGGATAGCTTTGAATGCTACTTTTAATGAAGATGATCAAAGAATATATAGAGCCATAAGAAAATTATCAGATTTAAAAGAAAATATTTATGCTTCGCCCAATGAGATTGAAAAAGCAGAAAAAGTGCTTATCGATGCAAGAAATAATCAGAATGAACCAAGTGAGGCAACACTTTTATCCAGATTACATTGGTGGACAGTTGAGTATGGATTAATCGGTGATATCAATGATCCTAAAATTTACGGAGCTGGTTTATTGTCATCAGTTGGTGAGAGTCAGAATTGTTTAGATTCAAAAGTTAAAAAATTACCTTTTTCGATAGATTGTATAAAATACAATTATGATATTACAGAACAGCAGCCTCAACTTTTCGTAGCAAAAGACTTCTCGGCTTTGACTCAAGTTCTTCATGAATTTGAAAAAACTATGAGTTATAATAGTTGTGATAAAATTGAAAAATTTAAGGATGAAAATATTATTAAAATAAATAATGAAGAACCTCAAAACTTCATTGATGAAAAAATTATGAATTTATATGAAAATTTTGAAGGTGACAATTTTGATTTAGAAAAAACAATGAGCATTCTCAATAAAGACTACCCTGATGAATGGTTATTGAGGTATAAAATATATAGAAAGTACTATAAGCAGGGAGGTAATTGGCTAAAAGATTTAAGAAATTATTTAACCAATTACCGATTAAATTCAGATATGAATAGTGCAATTCTGAGAGGGCTCAAAATTGTTGAGAATGGTTAGTTAAACTTACCCATGACCTCTTCAAGCCATTCAATCATTTGGTCTTCGCATTTTTCATCTTCATTATCATAATCAAGTCCTAATCCCATGAGTTGACCATCAGCAAGAGCTACAGACTCTCTAAATTCATAATTAGATGGATCGCAATGTCCTATTAAATTACCACCTTTATCCACCCAAGGTTTTGCTAAAATTCCTATTGCATCTAAAAAGTTATCTGGATACCCTACTTGATCGCCGCAACCAAAAAAAGCAGCGGTTTTATTTTTAAAATCCATTTCCTGATAATTTAAAAATACTGCGTCCCAGTCTTCTTGAAGTTCACCAATATTCCATGTTGGACAACCAATGATAATATTATCGAATTCCATTATTTTTTCTAAGTCGCAATCAGCAATATCAAATGATTCTACCTCAACTTCATTCATTTCTAAATATTCAGCCATGAATTCAGCTGCAGTTTTTGTATTATCTGATGAACTTCCATAAAATAAACCAATTTTTTTCATTTATTCTTTCCTTTAGTTTTGATTACTCATGTAATTTACTTAATTTTTACACGTTATGCACGTTTTATTTATAAGTTTTACAAATTAATAATAATTAACCGCAGTAATAATTTATAAAAAAAATAAACATAAAAAAACATCTTATTGAGAATGAAACTCATTTAAATTAAATACGATAATTTTTATCGTATTTATGTTGGAATCATCATAATGAAATTTATAAATTATGACTAAGAGAGAGTTATATATGTTTAAGCTTAGTAAAACAACAGAATACGCACTAATTTCAATTAATCACATTAAAAATTGTGAATTGGACTTGCCAATTTCTGTAAGATCTATATCGGATGAATATAATATACCATACGAATTATTAGCTAAAATTTTACAAAAGTTATCTAAAAATAAAATATTAATATCAGTGCATGGTCCCAAGGGAGGTTACATGATTGATAAGAAACAAACCTCTAAAAGTTTGGTAGAATTAATGGAAATACTTGAGGGGCCATTTGGTATTGTTAGTTGCATTAATGATAATAATTGCGAACAATTAAATAATTGTAATATTTTATCACCCTTAGAAAAAATTAACTCTCAACTTTATAAAGTGTTTAACAAAATTAAATTAAATCAAATAACTTGAGGTATTCACAAATGGAAAATCAAGAAAAAGATATTTTAAGTCAAGAAATAAAACTAACAGAAAAAGCTATTAAAAGAGTTAAAGCTATTTTAAATGGGGAAGACAAGAAAGATCACGCGCTTAGGGTATCTGTTGTTGGCGGAGGTTGTTCTGGAATGAGTTACAATTTATCTTTTGACAATAAGAAAGAAGAGTTTGATAAAGTATTTAATATTGAGGGTGTTAAAGTTTTCTGTGATTTGAAGAGTTGGTTATATGTAAAAGGAACAGTAATTGATTATTCTGATGATCTTTTGAGCGGTGGTTTTAAAATTGAAAATCCCAATGCAGAAAGAACCTGTGGTTGTGGAACGAGTTTTTCTGTATGAAAATGAAAACAAAAAAAGAAAAACAAGATATTATTTTATCTGATACTCTTAATAAAAAATATGAGTATGGATTTGTTACAAATATCGAACAAGATACTCTTCCTCCAGGATTAGATGAAAATGTAATTAAAATTATATCTAGTAAAAAAAATGAACCTAAATGGTTATTGGATTGGCGTTTAAAAGCTTACAAACGTTGGAAAAAAATGGATGAGCCTAATTGGGCTGAATTAAAAATACCTAGAATAGATTATAATTCAATAAGTTATTTTTCTGCACCAAAAAAGAAAAAATTTGATAGTTTAGATGAAGTTGATCCTGAACTTCTAGCAACATATGATAAACTTGGGATACCTATTCATGAACAGAAAATGCTATCAGGTGTAGCTGTTGATGCTGTTTTTGATAGTGTATCAGTAGCAACAACATTTAAAAAGGATTTAGCAAAAGCAGGAGTTATATTTTGTTCTTTCTCTGAAGCAGTACAATTATATCCTGATATAGTTAAGAAATATTTAGGTTCTGTAGTACCAGTTTCTGATAATTTTTTTTCAGCTCTTAATTCTGCAGTATTTACTGATGGTTCTTTTGTCTATATTCCAAAGGGTGTTAAATGTCCTATGGAATTATCAACATATTTTAGAATTAATGCCATCAATACGGGGCAATTTGAGCGAACATTAATAATTGCTGATGATAGATCATACGTAAGCTATTTAGAGGGTTGCACAGCGCCTATGAGAGATGAAAATCAGTTACATGCTGCTGTAGTCGAACTAGTTGCACTTGAGGAATCAGAAATAAAATATTCTACTGTTCAAAATTGGTACCCAGGCGATAAAGATGGTAAAGGTGGTATATATAATTTTGTTACCAAGAGAGGTCATTGTAAAGGTTTTAAATCAAAAATTTCATGGACTCAGATAGAAACTGGATCTGCAATCACTTGGAAATATCCTAGTTGCGTTTTAAAAGGTAACTATTCTGTAGGTGAATTTCATTCTGTAGCAGTAACAACTAACAAGCAGCAAGCTGATACAGGCACAAAAATGATTCATCTTGGAAAAAATACAAAAAGTACGATTATTTCTAAAGGTATTTCTGCAGGTCATAGCACACAATCTTATAGGGGAGAGGTTAGAATGAGTAAAAAAGCAACTATGTCAAAAAATTATTCACAATGTGATTCTATTTTGATTGGTAAAAATTGTAGTGCTCATACTTTTCCTTATATTGATGTTTCAAATGAATCATCAGTAATGGAACATGAAGCTACAACTTCAAATATTAGTGAAGATCAACTCTTTTATTGCAATTCTAGAGGAATTTCTACTGAAAGTGCTATATCTTTAATAGTAAATGGATTTTGCAAAAAAGTTTTCAAAGAGCTGCCAATGGAATTTGCAATGGAAGCTCAAAAACTTATGGAAATAACTTTAGAAGACAGTGTAGGATAAAATATGTTCAAAATAAAAAATCTAGATGTATCAATTGATAATAAAAAAATCTTAAAGAATTTTAATATTGAAATTAAGCCTGGAGAATTACATGTTATAATGGGACCAAACGGATCAGGTAAGAGTACTCTTACAAATACAGTCGCAGGAAATGAGAATTATAGTATTGACTCAGGCGATATTATTTTAAACCAAAAATCAGTACTTGATTTAGATCCAGAAGAAAGAGCAGGAGAAGGAATTTTTGTTTCTTTTCAATACCCAATTAGTCTTCCAGGAGTTAATAATATATATTTTCTCAAAGAGGCTGTTAATTCTGTCCGTAAATATCAAGGTAAAGAAGAGATAAAGTCTGTTGAATTTATGAAAAAAGTTAAATCTAAAATTAAAGATGTAGACTTTGATGAAAGTTTTATCAATAGAGCTGTCAATTCGGGGTTTTCAGGAGGTGAGAAAAAAAGAAATGAGATATTGCAACTTCTTATGATGGAACCACAGGTTGCGATATTAGATGAAACTGATTCAGGCTTAGATATTGATGCTTTAAGAACAGTTGCAATGGGAATAAACTCTTTCAGAAATGAAAAAAGATCAATAATTCTTATTACTCACTACCAAAGAATACTTGATTATCTAAGTCCTGACAAAGTTCATATACTCATTGATGGAACAATTGCTAAGTCAGGAGGTTTCGAATTAGTAAACACATTAGAAGAAAAAGGTTATAAGTGGATTCAGAAAGATACTAAATAATGTTAATTTCGAAAATAAATAAAGAAGCCGAAACTATTTTTAATTCAAAAGGTTTTCCGAATCATAAAAATGAAAATTGGAAATATACTAGTTTAAAGAAATTTCAAACATTAAACTTTTCTAAAGCATTAAAATCTGATTCTATTAATGGTTTGGATAATTTTAATGATTCGTCTGTAACTACTATTGATATTAATAGTGGAAGTTATTTTTTTAAGAAGCATCCTAACATATTTAATGTAAAAAGTAAAATTAAAGAAGATTTCAATCAATCTTCATATGATTTAATTTTTGGTTTAGATAATGAATTAATTGATAATAATCCATTTTACGTATTAAATAATGCAAACTTTGATGATGCTATAATTGTTAAGTTGAATAATGATTTTAATGAAGTAATTTTAAATATATCATCTAATAATTCTAATAAAAATCCATTAGCACATTACTCAAGAATTTTTTTTGATATAGAAAAAAATTGTGAAGCCAACATATTAATCAATAACAAGGGCTCTGGTGATAATATGTATTACAAAAATAATGTTATTATCATTAATATGAATCAAAATTCTAATTTAACATTGACAAATATTTTTGATGAATCACATAATTCTTATTCTTTTAATAATTTAATAGTCAATCAAAATAGAGATAGTAAATTTCTAAATAAATCTTTCTTTTTGAACTCTTCGTTTGTTAGAAATAATATTATAAATAACCTTAACCACCCAAATAGTGAAAGTGACATGGCTGGTCTTTTTATTGGTAAAAAAAATCAACTTATTGATAATAATATTAAAATAAATCACAATAGTAAGTTCTCAATAAGTAAGGTATTATATAAAGGTGTATTGGATGATAATGCACATGCAATTTTTAATGCATTAGTGAATGTTCCATTTGAATCTGATAAAATTGATTCTGAACAAAAAAATCACAATATTCTTCTATCAGATAAAGCTAAAATAAATTCAAATCCCAAACTTAAGATTTCATGTGATGATGTAAAATGTGCACACGGGTCTACAATTGGAAATTTAGATCGTGATGCTTTGTTTTATTTAAGGTCAAGAGGAATTAATCATGGAAGTGCAAAAAAAATATTACTTGATAGTTTTATGCATGAAATTATTGATTTAATTGATAATAAAAATATTAGAAATGAAGTTAAAAATATCATAGATAAAATTCTATAATCATGTCTATAGATGAAATAAGAAACGATATAAATTTTTTTGATAATCAAATTGAAAAATTTGAATATTTGATTGAACTAGGTAAAGATAATCCAGGTCTTTCAGAAAATGATAAAAACAATCAAAATTTGATTATTGGTTGTGCATCTAAATCATGGTTAATGGTTGAAAATAATAATGACAAATATAGTTTAAAAGTTGATTCTGAAGCCCATATTGTAAGGGGTCTATTATCAATTCTTCAAATTGCTATAAACGAAAAGAATAAAGATCAAATTTTAAATCTTGATGGTAAAGAAATATTAAAATATATAGGAATTGGTAATAATATAACTAGTCAAAGAATGAATGGCTTTATTAGTGCTCTTAATAAATTAAAAAAAAACATAATATGAATGATTTTAACAATGAATTAATTAAGGTTAATAGAGATTGTGATGCAATACTAATTCCTGGTGGTGAAAAAGTGGTTTTGGTTGAAGGAACGCACATCAGAATTACTCAGGCACTCGGAGGAGATTATACAGTTTATGTAAATGGAAATTTACTTAAAGTATCTGGTAGAGATGCAGATGCAATTGGTATTAAAGCTGAAACCACAAAATCAAAAATTGGTATCAATCAAAATAAAAACATTACAGATGAAGATGCATGGGAAATAATGAAAACATGCTATGATCCAGAAATACCCGTCAATATTGTTGATTTAGGATTAATTTATGATTTAAAAATTGAAAAATCACAAAGCGAATTGGAGATTAAAATTAAAATGACTTTAACTGCTCCTGGGTGCGGAATGGGGCCGGTCATAGCTGATGATGTTAAAAGTAAGCTGTCATCATTACCAAAGGTAACGAATGTAGATGTTGAGCTTGTATGGGAACCAGCTTGGAATAAATCAATGATGAGTGATTCAGCAAAATTAGAATTAGGAATGCTATAAATATGGATTTAAAAAAAATAAGAAATCAATTTCCAATTTATAAAAAATTTAAAAAAAATAATTTTGTTTATCTAGATAGCGCTTCAACATCATTAAAACATCAATCTGCAATTAATAAGCTAAATGAATATAATGAAAGTTACTCTGCTAATGTTCATAGATCAGTATACCCTATTGCTGAGAAAGCAACTAATGAATATGAAAAAACTAGATTGAAAGTTTCTGAATTTATAAATTCTAAAGAGAACGAAATAATTTTCACAAAAAATACGACTGAATCAATAAATTTAGTTGCATATAGTTGGGGCTTAAATAATCTAAAAAAAGGTGATAAGATTCTAATTACAGAAATGGAGCATCATAGTAATATTATACCATGGCAACATATATCAAAAAAAACTGGATGTTCATTAGATTATATAAAAATATGTGAAGATGGTACTTTGAATTTAGATGATTTTGAAAAAAAAATATTAAACAATGTAAAACTTGTATCTATAATTCATCAATCAAATGTTACTGGAATAATTAATGATATTAAAAAAATAATAGATATTTCTCATATCAATGGTGCTAAGGTTTTAATAGATGCAGCTCAGAGCGTTTCACACATCAAAACTGATGTAAAGAAATTAAATTGTGATTTTTTGGTTTTCTCTGGTCATAAAATGTTTGCTTCAACAGGCGTTGGAATTTTATATGGTAAAGAAAATATTTTAGAAAATATGGATCCTTTTTTATTTGGAGGACAAATGATAAATATTGTTGAAAGTCAATCATCAACATACAACGATATACCTCATAAATTCGAAGCAGGTACTCCAAATATTTCTGAAGTAATATCTTTAGGTGCTTCAATTGATTTTTTAAATGAAATTGGATTTCAAAATATTAAAAAACACATGTCAGCTTTGACAAAATCTTATTTAGATTTTTTAAATTATTTTCCTGGAATTAAAATTTATGGAAAACAAGATAATAGAGGACCTGTTATAAGTTTTAATATAAAAAATATTCACGCTTATGATTTTTGTCAAATTATGGGTCAGTACAATATTTCTATGCGTGCTGGAAATCATTGCGCACAACCTCTATTAAATGAATTTGGAACCGATTCAGCCATAAGAATTAGTTTTCATATATATAATACTATTGATGAAATTAATTATTTTGAAGACAGAATCAAAAAGACTACTGAAATTCTAATTTGACTTTTTACTTATTATTATTGAGCAGACTCCAAAAGTTAAGTTTTTAGAAAATAAATTTTTAAAGCCAGCTTCTTCTAATTTTTTAATTAATCCATTTCTAGTAAAAAAGTTATTAACAGATTCTGGTAAATAATCAAAAATTTTCTCTCCTGTCAGAAATTTTCCAATTAATGGTAATATTTTTTTAAAATAAAATGAAAATATATAATTAAAAAAATTATTTTTAGGTTTACAAAATTCTAGAATTGCAAGCTTTCCATTTGGTTTTAAGACTCGCTTTATTTCATTAAGCGCTAGTTCATAGTTATTAAAATTTCTTATACCAAACGAGATTGTAACAATATCAATAGAATTATCTTTAAATGGAAGTTCTTCAGCAAAACCATAAATATAATCTATTTGATTTAATTTTTTTCTTTTTGACTTATTCTTGGCAATATTAAGCATATTTTGAGAACAATCAAAACCAACACCTTTTATAGTTTCATCTCTTTTACATATTTGAATAATTACATCTCCGGTTCCAGTAGCTATATCAAGAACTTTAAGATTGCTTTGTAAATTAAGTTTATTTATGAATTGACTTCTCCAATATTGATCTATATAGAATGTGGTTAGTCTATTAAAAAAATCATATTTGAAAGAAATGTTATCAAACATTTTTTCAACAAACTTCTTTTTGTCCTTGCCAATGTGCTGATACTTGTTATCCATAGATTTAAATAGCTTAATTAATAATTAAAATAGGTATAAATTTAGGATATAAAATTAAAATATAAATCATGAATAATAAAGATTTTAATAAACTTATAAATACTTTTAATAGTATCGTCGATAATGCCAAATCGTATAATTTTAAAGCAAATAAAATTATTTCTATAAGTTCTAGTATATCGGATGAGTTTGTTAATTATTTGATAAAGCAAAACTCAAATGATATTTCAATTTTTTTTTCAAATGATAAAAATTCAATTTATAATTTTGGAATTGAAAAGTCATTTCAGTTTTTTAGTTTTGAGGAATATTTCAATGAAAAGGATAAAATATTAAATCTAATATCTAATACTAGTTTTTTAAATCAAGATTTAGATAATAAAGTATTTTTGTTTGGTGGATTTAATTTTGATATGAAAATTCAAAACAAAGATTTTTGGGAAGGTATTCCATCAATAAACTTTCAGCTACCCAAGCTTACTGTTCATAAAAACAAACTGAGAATTAATCTATATCTTAAAAGCTCAACAAGTAAAAATAATATTAAATTGATAATTTCAGATTATATTGATGATTTAAGAAAACCAAATGATGAATTAATTAAAGGTAAAAATATTATCAAAGAAATTAAAGATTTAATGAGTAAAAAATTATATTCAAGTAGATTAAATGATTTACTTGAAACAATAAAAGATAAAAAAAATAGTATATATAAAATAGTATGTTCAAGGACCAGAAAAATTACATTTTCTAATAGTATATCTTATTTTGAAATTTTTAGAAAATTATGTTTTAACAATAGTAAAAATATGAGTTTCATATATGATTTTGGCAATGGAAGAGTTATGATAGGTTCAACACCAGAATTAATTTTATCAAAAAAATCAAATTTTATTCAATCTGAATCAATTGCTGGAAGCAATTTTGATAATAAAACTGATGATTTTATAATTGATGAAAAAGAAATTAAAGAGCAAAAGTTTGTTACAGATTACATAGAAAATTTTTTTAAAAAAAATACAAATGATATCAGATTTAATCGAAATCCAAAAATTAAAAAGTTATCCAATATTGAGCATTTATGCACTTCTTTTGAAGGTGAGCTTTCAAATGATAAAAACATATTAGACTTACTAAATGATTTACATCCAACCCCTGCGATATGTGGAATTTCAAAATATGAATCTCTGAAGATTATCAGAGATTTGGATGAAAATAGGGGATGGTATGGTGGTCCTATTGGTTGGATAGATAATAACTTAGATGGAGAATTCTATTTAAATATAAGGTCAGGCCTTGTAGATAATGATATATTATATTTATTTTCTGGAAGCGGTATTACCGAAAAATCTAGAATTGAAAATGAATGGAAAGAAACAGAACAAAAATTTAAATTAATGATGAATACATTTATCTATGAAAAATAATAATTACGAATTTTCAAGATACTTGATTGAAACTTACTCAGGATTTGGTATTAAACATGCATTTGTGAGTCCTGGATCTCGAAATACACCCTTGATGCTAGCTTTATCAGATCAATCAAAAATAAAAGTAACAAATGTTATTGATGAAAGAGTTTCTGGTTTTATGGCATTAGGAACTGCAATGCATTCAAAATCACCTGCAATTGTTGTAACAACCTCAGGTTCTGCTTTAGCAAATCTTTTTCCAAGTATAATTGAAAGTTATATGTCAAATATTCCAATGATTATAATTACTGCAGATAGACCTAAAAATCTCATTAACACAGGGGCTAACCAAACAATTTATCAGAATGAATTTTTTGGTAAATATGTATATAAATTTTTTGATATTACAGTTAAAAAAGGAAATAATTCTGAAGCAATTAAAATAGCAAAAGATAGTATACTTGATTCTATTAATTTTAAATCCCCAATACATATTAATATGCATTTCGATGTACCTCTTCATCATATAAGGAAAAATGATTTTAAATATGATGTAAATCAAAGTGTATTTATAAAAAATAAAGTTAATAAGAACATTGAAATCCCCAATTTTAATAATTACAAAAAACCAATTATAATTTGCACTAATAATGATGATATTGAAATAGTTAAAAGTCTAGAAAAATATAAGATCCCAATTTTTATGGAATCAATAGGTGCTAGATTTCAGATAAAGTCAAAAAATTTGATTTCTAATTATCATTT
>MDTD01052002.1_pt1 | contig 16375 bp, 7 predicted proteins | sample 811221 | NCBI WGS metagenome assembly MDTD01 (sample SAMN05326646, study PRJNA326480) | marine metagenome | isolation source: seawater | place: Pacific Ocean: South West | collected 2011 | reverse complement strand
GTGGCTTTCCGTACCGGCCAGAAGATCGAATGGGATTATCGGACCATGGAAGCCACGAACTGCCCTGATGCCGAACAATTTATCAAGCACCGCTACCGGGGTGACTGGGATCGCTGGTTTTACGGGCAGAAAGGATAACAGCCTGCTGCTTCACCGGCGGGCGTTAGATTCTATCACCTGCCATCATCTCGTCGTGTTCCTTGATGGTTTCCTTCTGAAGTTGACTCAGGTGCCTTCCATGCGTGGAGTTGTCGGGATGACTTATTGCGGATGGATTGCCTCCCTCGGAATCGGGCTTGCCCTTGCTTCCTCGCTGGTGGCGCATGGAGATGACAAGTTACGCAAACTTGCGGCAGAGGCCTATCAGGCCGGGCATATTGAAACCGGGCACCTCCACCTGAATCAGATCATCGCCCAGAACCCCAGCGACATGAAGATCACGCTGGAGACTCTCGAGGAAATTCTGAAACAGTCGCGACGGAGTGACGCCAAGCTTCGCGCCGAACAACCCAATGTTCCTTTTTCGGAAAACCCAGCGGCAGAGAGAGCCGCTCGTGAGCTGTGTTCTCTCGAAAAGATTGGTGTCGTTTCTGCCAACAACCAGTCCGTTAAGCACGCTGCTTCCATTCTTCTTGATCATCATCTTTACCATCGAAGACTTTTCGAGGCTCAGGAACTCATCGATCACTACGCCAGAGAAAACTCCCACGATCTCTACTGGCGTATCCTGCAGGTCCGGATTTATCACCGCCTGAATTCGACACAAACACGACCTCTTTTCGATGATCTCAAAAAAGAGATGGACCTTAATCATCCAGATCCAGCCATCAGGAAACTTTGGAAAGAATTCAATGAGGAATGGGCTTCGGCGGAAGGATCGCTCCCGCTGGCCATCCAACCGCTCTTTGAGGGGAGCCCTTTACCCCACATGGAACCGGACGACCCCGATCTGGAATGGGATACCGTTGCTACCCGTTCAGCACAGATCGTGGCTCCCCTTATCGATCGACTGGCAGCCAAGGCTCTGACGGTGCCTCAGATTGTGCCGTGGAGGGACAAATCCGGACTCACTGATCCGGTCCGTGCCCTCGATTTACATCTTCTCAGCCAACCTCAGGCCAATCTCCTGAACCTGCGGAAGGTTCAGGAGGAGCGGTATGAGCTGGAGGACTACCGCGATAGTCCGACCGATGCGGAAATTCTTTACCAGTTCCGGCGTTACCCATGGTCCTCCTCATCGCAGAAGAACCTGCGGGACCTCGCCAACCGGGATTTGTTTCGCGGCCACGCCCAATCTGCTTTGCGTAGTTTTAAGGATCTCCTGAACCATGCCGTAGACGAAGATACAAATGACGCATCACGGGTCGGAATCTGGACAGCCCGGAATCAGATAGAGTCTCCACAAAGCGCCGAAGATCTGCTCGGCGACGAAGATCCGGATCGGAAAGTGTCGTGGCTGGGCCGGCCAACGAAGGCCATCGAGGTCTGTGAGCAGCTCCTGAAGAATCGAGCTACTACCCCAAAGAAATCTCCACCTGCACCGGAAACGCCCCTTCGTGAACTCACTCCGAAGATCATCCGGATCCCTCCACGCTCCGCTTGGAGCAGTTCCATTCCAACCGAGATCGACTTGGCGGTGACTGGAAGAACCCTCCTGGTCAGTGGTCGGAACATGCTCGCTCTTTTCAATACGGAGGATCTCCGAAGCCCACTATGGACCAGCTTCCAGCCTCCGGCCCTCATTGAGAACAAGGCCCCGGACACCAATCATCCCGGCCTCTTTCGGCCTCCTTTTTCCGACAAAACCTTCTACACCCGCTGGGGCTTCAGCACTCATCCTCCACGGGGGATTGCTGCCATCGACAGTATTAGCGGCACCGTGCGGTGGTCCACAGGGCATGACCAGCAAGACCAGCAACGCCTCCTCAACACTCCACTCGGCGACCCTGTGCCAGCCAATGGTCTTCTCTACCATCTTGAATGGAGCTCCCCGAATGATGTCAATCAGGGCCGGGGTCGAGAGCTCAATCTCGTCTGCCTAGATCCGTCTCAGGGTCGCACCCGGTGGAGAGTGCCGATCGCCAGTGCGGGCCGCGAATCTGATCTCACTGCCAGCCTCGAGCGAAGCCTGCCTGCATTCGCGATCTACGGAAATAGCGTAACCGTCACTGGAGGCGCCGTCTACAGCAGCTCCAACAGCGGTCTCGTTGCACGTTCCGACATCCGCGATGGTCGGACAGACTGGATCTACCATTACGATCCTGTTCCTCCCACAGATCGAACCGTTCTTAATCATGGGTCCGCCCCCATTCTAACAGACGACAAGGTGGTTTGCATGCCAAGGGACGCGCGGGGGATCTTCGCCCTTGACCAGAAAACAGGTCGCCTCCTCTGGGAGAATACCCTTGTTCTCGGGGTTCAGATAGTAGGCCGAGTCGAGGGCCTCCTCATCGTTCGCGGCCGCTCACTCCTCGCCGGGATCGACCTCAACACGGGAGAGGCGCGTTGGTACCGACCAGCAGACCGCACTATTGGCCGGCTTACCCTCCTTAACCGCTCGGTTTACCTCGCACAGCTTGACGGACTCTATCAGATCGATGCGACAACCGGTCGCACGACGGCAAGCCGGCCTTGGAATCTGGTCGATGAGAAACCGCGCGCATTTGCAATTGAAGGAAAGAACCTGTTCCTTGTTACCGATAAACCTGCGGAATCCGTACTCCGGCAGGCGGCTACGCCCGTGAAGGCAGTCGGTCTCGACGAAAAGGGAGAACTCGACCAGCCCTTCAAGCAAACGTGGTCCCTTCCGCGCGATAATCCGAGAATTTCGCTACCACCTCCCGGATCCCAGCAGGCGGGAAGCATTTATATTTATTCGAGTGGTATTCTTGAGAGGGTCGAGTCAGGGGACAAAGGCCGTGTCGTCTGGCAAAGGTTCATCGATGGAACAAATCCGCAGATTCAACTCATCGGCGATATCTTGCTGACCATCGACTATTCGGTTGGCAAGGCCCCTGGTTTAGTCAATCGAGTCGTCGCATTCGATGCTGCCACCGGCAGGACTTTGTGGGAGCACTCTATCAATGCTCCGGTGTCTTCAACGCTCAACTGTGGAAACACTCAGATCTTTCATGATTCGACCGGACGGGTGATCGCCGTTGACCTGCTTACGGGCACTCGTGTCTGGCAACGCAATTTCGGAAATGGATTCCAGATGCGTCTGGCTACGGATGGAACCAAGCTTCACATCTTTTTCGTCTCTCGCCTGCGCTCGGCCAATCATGTGGTGGTAGATCCACCTACGGGCTCCACCCTCAGCAACAGTAAGGTCGCAGCCAAGACCTCTGCCGATGCCCGTAACGCCAAGCCAGTCGCGGGCGGCTACTACGAAGTAGCCATCAACCCTGTGAAGGCCCGCTACGTGCGACTCACTACTCTGTCTGATATCGGGGGCCGGGGCTGGGCTTCGATTGCAGAATTGCAGGTGGGGGGAGAAGACGGGAATAACCTTCCGCGCCAGGGATGGTCTGCTACTGCGAGTAATTCAGAGACCACGAAGAGCTATGACACCAGCCCTCGATGCGTGATTGACGACGATCCTGTCTCGTGGTGGCACTCGCAATGGGTCGACAACATCCCCCAGCATCCGCATTCCGTCACCCTCGACATGAAGAATGAAACGACGATCAGCGCGATTCGTTATCTGCCTGCCGTCATCGTGAACAACAACGGCATGATCGGCGAATACGAACTTCATGTCAGCAACGACGGGAAGAACTGGGGGAAGCCAGTAGGCGAAGGGTTCATGGTTAATCAAACCCGGGTGGACCACGTCTACGCGTCAGACAAATCGATTGTCTTTGAAAGCCGGTCTACCCCGAATCAGCCACTCAACATATACAGGTATCGACTGGATGGCAGCCCCGCCATCCTGGTGCGCAGGGACTCCCACGTCCTCTACATGAAGGAGCCCTACTTCATGATCCACGAAGGCGACAAACTGGTAGTCCACCATTTTGAGGACCCGGACTACCGGTTTGAACTTGGCGCCCATTCGCAGTTCGACCTTTCAGCCCTGTCTCTTGAGGGTAACCGGCTCATCATGGGGCGGAAGTCCATCCTTGTCGCTGATCTTGAAAAAAAACACTTCATTATCGAGCCCGGATCTCCGGAATTGGCTCACAACAAGATCGGAGTTCTCATTCGAAACGGAGAGCACGGACTGCTAAAGATCGTCAAGGATGGCGAGAAGGGGCAGATGGCATATCGCTTTAATCTGGAGAGCGGACGGCCGAGCCCCGGTCATCCCCTGATTGTTGCCGAGGAGTTTATCCCAGACCAGGGTATTCCTTCGTTTGCAGGTCCAATCCTGCTCCGCGACAGCTCCTCTGTGAGTGCCTGGACCGTTCAGTCTCGATGAAACGAAAAGGAACTCCTGCAGGCATCGAGATCCGGCCTCTTTATTCCCTCCCGATGAACTGGGTCATCAGTTTGAGCGCCGTCTACCTGATCCTGCTGGGAGGAATTCGTCTCCAGGCTGAGGACCGTTCGTGGCGGAGCGCTAATGGGAACCAGAGCTTCCGAGCAGAATTCCTCTCATCCGATGGTTCCAGTGTGCTTCTACGAAAGCCCGACCGGAAAACCGTGACGGTTGCTCTCAACAATCTGCATCCCTCCGATCGAGATTGGGTAAAACAATATCTGGAGCGGAACACAGCCAAACCAGAGGTGGAAATAGCAGGCACTTGCTTTGACCGTCTCACTTTCGGAGACAGCCGTGCGGTAGTGGCAAAAAAGCTGCGCGAGAGTCCATCGGTGAGCAAGACCCTCGACCACCGGCTTGTTGGACGCACTGGGTTGAACGGGATTTACCGCACCACCGTCGATGGGAAAGAATATCAGCTGTTCTTCCAATGGAGCGACCACGATGAGCTGATGGAAGTGACCCTTCGGGGAAAGCGGACAACCTCCGCTGAATATGCAAAAGGCCTCCGTGAACAATGGCTAGGGCTTCTTTCCAAGTTGACCGGAAGCCATGGTTCCCCGGTACAGGCCACCAGCTATCCCTCTCCCGAGGAGCTCTCCGACGGTCGACTCCTCGGCTCACATCTCTGGCATACGCCAGATGGCCCCTCCATCCTTCTTTGCACTGGTCAGGCAAAGGGTGAATATCTCGTGGCGGTCAGGTTTACGGCAGAAACGATTTCTCCAAAGGTTCTTGAGGAGATCCCGGCAGAAAAATCAGAAAGACCCCCCACTGAGCCGTAACATGTCTGCACTATCAGGATCAGGGGCGTGATATCGCCCGGACGAGCGCAAGACCTTGCGCGGTTCTACGGAGCCTCCACGCGGATATATTTCGTTACCCGCCCATGGACATTCCACTCCTGCGCGTACAGAGCGCCATGCACATCAAAAGTGCACCCATGCACCGCAACCAGATCTCCCTCATGCCAGTGCTCAGGAGAAATCTGGTTGCTCGCTTTCTGCCGATCCTTCCGCTCATCTCCAAGTCGGGAAATCAACTTGTAGTCCTTCCCATATAGCGAAATTCGCCCATCCAGCTCACCTACTGCAAGGACCTCTCCGTGGATATCAGCGGCACATGGCCGACCCAGCTGGTCATCAATCGTCCTGATGAAATTCCCTTCCATGTCGTAGTGCTGCAACCGGTTATTCTGGCGGTCACTGATCAGCAGGGTCGGTTTCTCTCCCCGGGGATCGATCAGAATATTATGACACACGTCGAACTTTTCCGTCTCCTTACCCTTCCCTCCAAAACTTTTCATATACTTCCGATCCTTGTCGTAAAGGTGCACAAGCGATTTTCCATACCCGTCCACGATAACCACTCTGCCATCCGGGCTCACGTCCATATCCGTGGGATTATATTCCCCCCTGCTTTTATACATCCCGGGAACCTCCGGGGGACCGATGATCTGCCACAGGACGGTTCCGTCCGGTTTGACGGCAACCACGCGCTTAATCCGGGGCATTGCGAGCAACAGGATTTCCTCCCCCTCCAAGCGACGTACTTTCATTCCGTGGACCCCCTTGAACACCTTTCCTCCCTTGGTTCTGATCTCCCCATGATAGTTGCCATCTGGCCCAATGACCTGGATCGTGTTGCCAGTCGCAATGTAAACGTTTCCCTTGCTGTCAGCGGCGAGATCCCCATGAAGGTTCCCAAGTCTCTTCCCCTCCGGATAGCTGGGCCATCCAGGAACCGTTTCGTAGACACCAGCACCCTGACCGGTCCGGGCAGGCGCTGTTATCTCCGCACCCAGAGCCAGAGACAGAACAAGGACCAGTGACAGAAGAACCGAGCAAATTCTCATAACAGTAAAATAATATGTTCGCTGCAGTGAACCCCACATCAAACTCAAGGTCGATGCCTCTTTATCTCGCTCTAGTTACGCCCAGCAACTAGCGCCCCCTACGGGAGGACCTCTCCCGCAACATACCAGCGATCCTGGGCCTCTGTTTCTGGATCAAATCGACGTTCAGCTCAAGGTTGGAACCCCCGATAATCCCCTCATAAAACTGTCGCAATCCGCTACTCCATTGACCCGAAACCGTGTCAACGGCTGCCTCTCCCCGCTGGTTTTTCTTGGTGAGCGAGGCCCCATTTTCCAGAAGGAATTCGATCATGTCTTCCCTGCACAGAAACGCAGCCAGATGCAGAGGAGTATTCCCATCGCGATTATGATAGGACACGCTAACTTTGAGATCCTTCACCAGAAACTTCGCGATGTCCATCCGACCATGGAAGACCGCCGTGGAAAGGGGTGTCATGCCTCCATCTCCATAACGACGGGCATTAGTAGGCGCTCCAGCGCGAATTGAGCGTCGAACAGCCGCGATATCGCCACGTTCAATTGCCTCTGCTAATCTGTCCCTCAATCCTGAAGGGTCATTCGTTGAGCGAGCCTCGCGGGGTTCCGCTTCATCACGCCCGGTATGGAAAATAAAATCATTGCTGAAAAAACCACTGGGGTTCTGGACTTGAAGAAAATGCATTCCCGGATCCGGGAGAGTTTCTAGTTCGATCGAAATCCGATCCGTCCTGAGGTTCCTTACCGTTGCGGGCACTCTCCTGCCATTCACTATAACCGCCGCCCCATCCCTGACATGCCGGGCACCGAGGATCATTGTCTTTTCTTGACCGTTAAGTCTCGGAAAACGCTGCCTTCCGACCTGTCCGTGAAGAGATCCCCGCGTCCAGAGGGCCGGCTGCGGATGATCGTAGTCATCATTGACTCCGTGTCGCCCGGTAAGCGTCCCTACGAATGTTCCTGCTGCTGCCGCTTCCAGAAGACGTTCCCGGCTGATTGTCCTAAGCTCCTCATCTGCGGTAGCGACATAGCTGGCGCCATCGAATTGCAGAACTATCGAACGGCCTGCCCCTTCTTGAATTTGCACACCGTGACACTGAAGGACAATGCCCTCTTCCCGAGCAGAAGTTTCGAGAGCTTCTATAAGATCGAGGGTCAGTTTTTCGTCTGCGGTGCTCCGGTTCAAAGTTATCTGCCTCGCGAACGAACCAGAAAAGCCGGTGCTTCCCTCAGTCACCATCTCCCAGACCGGATCAAACTCTTCTCGCCCCTGCCATGAAAATTGCCAGATTGCCCGCTCGGAATTCCCTGCATCGGCAACTCGCCGATAAAAATCGAAATCGATAATATTCAACCGGCCCTGCGGTAGAATCAAAAAACGGTCATAGGCGCCTCTCCAAGTAGGGGCATCCATCCCCGACCCAGGTGTGTTAGTGCTGACCAAAAAGGGCATGCGGTGACAGTCCCCACAAACATTCATCCCCTTCGATTCCTTGTTACCTACGATGTGAAATTGTCTGAACCCTTCTTCGGCTCTCTCGGTGAGCTTGTTATCGAAAGCCCGTCGCTGCGCAGGCGGGTAGGTGATATTAAGGAGAAACTTTGCCATGTGATCCCTCTCCCTCGCGGAAAGAAAACCAAGCTTGCCCTCATCATTCTCGGTTGTCGTTCCTGTCATCAACATCGTTGTCGCCAGACTTCCGTCAATGACGTGACGCGTTGCACTCTCTGGTTTTGCGGGATCACTATTAGGAGCCTCGTGACTTCGTATATTCGCACTGTTGTTCCCTCCATAAGGATCGCCCGGAATACCATCCCAATGAAAGGGTGCCGTATCCCGTAAGCCCCGCACAGGCATGGTGGAACGCGGCATAATCTGATTCCCCCCGGTAACAACCGGGGTCTCCAGAACCCAGAGAAGCTGGTCGGTGTGGCCATCCGGATGACAACTGGCACAGGAAAACGTTGCCGTCGTAGACGCGGACGCCTTATTGAAGGCAATTCTTCCCATCTTGAATTCCGGATGAGTGGGATCTTCGAGGATGATTCTCTTCATCACCTTGGGATCAGACAATTTGCTCAGATCCAGCACCGAGACTGTGTTCGCAACGGCGTTGAGCACCCACGCCCCGATTGGAGAGCCCTCCGTGTTCTCAACAAGAGCGATCCCGCGGGGAACCGAATCCACCTTGACGCGTCCAAGTATCGATCCGGTGGTCGCATCCATAACACAGACGATGTCAGAGCCCGCCGCGCTGACCACCAAGGTAGCATCATCCCCACTCACCTGAAGGCCATAAGGTGTAGCTAAAGCCTCGCTCCGCTTCGGATGTCTGGGTGGTCGAGGCTCCAGATCATAGAATTGGGGCCCGGCCTTTTCTTCAGCAGGAACTTTCGTAATCTGGTTGAGGAAGGCACGGTTCTCCAGTTCGGCAAGACCATGCTTTCCTGTCCCCGCCCGGCCGTTGATGTCGTTCCGAGCGTCCGTCTGCGCTATGAAGACATCCCCTTTCGAATTCACCGCCAGCCCGTAGAGCAGCGTTCCAAGCGTATCCACCGTTCTGACGAGGCGGTCAGTCCTCGTATCAAAGATATAAAGATCCCGGTCTGGAACACGAGGATGCTTGACGATATCTGTGACGTGCCCAAGGGAGAGCACGTTGTTGTTGGCGATCGAGTGCTCGTGAGCATTGAAGGTCACCAGATCTCCATCCATCTTATACCCTCCGGAAAGCTGGGTTTTGTTATTGGATTCGAACGGAACAACATAAAGGAGCCCGTCTTTAACCGTGATAGCTCTTGGGTCCTGTGCCGTAATCCGCAATCGCTTCTCTACCTTACGGGTCCGTGTGTTGACCACCGCGATTCGATTCTCTGAAGAGAGCGCTACATACGCCTTGTCGTTGCTCGCGAACGCTATTCCAACAGGCTCATCAAAACGAGTCCCCCGCGTTCGGGAATCAATATCCTGAATAGTCGCTACAACGTGAAACCGGGTGGCGCTCTTTCTGGCGAGATCAATTACACTTACCGAATCAGAGACATGATTGGAAACCCACAGCTCCTTGCCGTCCGGACGTAGCGCCAATCCTACCGGGTCTACCCCAACGGAAATCCGCCTAACGACCTCATGGGTCTTTCGATCAATAACGTCTACTGAATCGGCCGGGGTATTGACCACGAACACGTGACCTCCGTTTATGACGACCGGCTTGGAATGCGGACTCAGGAACGAGGGATGCCCCACCTTACCCGGCCGGGCAGGAGCCCCGATGGCTAAACAGCTCGCCAGCAGCAACGCACATGCCGGAATCAGGATTTTCATGATGGGTAAGGGGAATCCTCAATAATTTCCCTCAGGAAGCAACCAGTTCTGCTAACACCCATCAAAAGCCCGCGCACAATCCGCCGAACTTCTTGCTGGTAGTCAGGCTGACCCTCCCTTCCCTGAACTGTCTTCCGGAGAGAAGTTTCTCACCAGGAAATGGGGCCGTAGTCAGAAGCCTACTACTAGCGCCCTTCCCCAAGGCGCTTCCGTAGTTCCGCATTCGAACGTTTCAGGGCCTCCACGGCACGCTTTAGATCTTCCACTTCACCGCCAGGCCGCTTCTTCAAGGGAGGCCGCGGCTTCAGAGCCTCCATCGCACGTTTGAGATCTTCCGGTCCTCCACTCGGCCGCTTTTTCGCGGAAGGACCCTGCTTTTCCTGCCCACCAAACATTTTTTTCTTCAGCTCTTCAATTTTGGCCATGCCATCCCGCTTCGACATTTTGCCCTCCTTGACCGCTGCCCAGATTTCTTCCTCCATGGCACGGAACTTTCCTCCGCGCTCATTCTTCCCCTGCTCTCCTCGACCCTGCTTCTTTCCTGGCCCAAACATTTTTTTCTTTAGCTCTTCAAGTTTTGCCATGCCATCACGCTTCGACATCTTGCCCTCCTTGACGGCTTCCCTGATCTCTTCTTCCATGGCACGGAACTTGGCGGCTCCGTCGCCTTTTTTACCCTCACCTTCGGGTCCCTTCGCTTCTCTCTTGCCACCGACCGCCTTTCTCATCTCCCCCAGACGCTTCACTGCGTCTTCTCTGGAGATTTTACCCGCCTTGACGGCTTCCTTAATCCGAGCCTCACCGCGGCGGTAGTCCTCGACGCTAAGCCCTCCTTCTCTCGGCGTCCTCTTCTCAGCATTTGCTTTGCGCATTCCTTCAAGCCGCTTCCGTGCTTCTTCCTTGGAAATCTTACCCTCTGCTACCGCGTCTCTGATTCTCTTTTCACCACGCAACGGCGTATCGACAGCCTGGTTCCCTTTTCCGTCTCTCTTGTCTGCGACCATCCGGCGCATTTGCGCAAGCCGCTTTTCTGCTGCTTCCTTGGTTACTTTTCCCGCCTCTACAGCCTCCTTGATCATGGCCTCACCACGACGATACTCCTCGGCCGTGAGTGTCCGGTCCCCGTCCGGCCTATCGGCCTTCTGGGCCTTCCGCATCTCCTCGAGCCGTTGGCGCGCTTCGTCCTTGGTGATTTTTCCCTCTGCAACCGCAGCCTTAAGCCTCTTCTCTCCTCGAAGTGGTGCCTCCGCCTTAAGGACGGAACTCCCTCCGCCGAACAGCAACAAGGCTACTATTGATCCAATGATTGTCTTCATAAAATTAATTGAGGGATACTTGCAGGAAATGGCGGGGAATTCTTCCGTAATCCGCAATATTTTCCAAGTCGGGGTAACCCGTCAGCAGGACCCGCACAAGAGCGAAAGGTGTTTTCAACGTGCCCGCTACCAGAAATATCAGTCTTGATAATCAAGAGCAGGAAACCTCCAGAACACTTTTCGGGGTCCTTAAATAGCAGTATTCAAAGCGCCGATGCAATCAGATGCGGCCTTTTTCAACCCTCCGATGAGGGCACCCTGCCAGACCGTGGTAGCGCGGACCGTTGTCGGACAATCAAGGGCAAAACTCCCAATTTATCTTGAATGCCTGTCGCAGCAATTCGGATTCATCTGATCCGAAAGTTTCTTCGATCAAGGTGACAGGCGCCCCGGTGGACGGGCAGCAAAAGCCCTCCGCAAGCATCTTCTGAAATGAAAGCGTCCCTGCTGAGGGTTCTCTGAGATATTCAATATCATCGGCCGCGCGCCGAACATAGTTCGCCTTGAAACCTCAGAACGTCGCAGAGACCCGGCCCGCCAACCATGCAGGCGCCACTTCTTCTGCATATGAAATTTGGATCTCGGAATTTCCGAGGAAGGCGGCAACCCGTCTTAAACTTCTCGTCCCTTGCTGTTGCCCGATCCTCTCCTGCTGAATAACCCATGCACGTTTTTTCCAAAGTCCTTGGACCAGAATACGGTCCAAATGCCCGCGCTTGCCAAAAAGAAGGAACCGGATAAAACGCAACTTATGAGCCAAATGGTACGCCGCACGTTTCTGGGGGGCCTGACCTCCGCATCCGCAGCTTCACTGGTGACGGGTTCCGCCTACGGCAAGAAATCTCCGAACGAGACGCCCGATCTGGCGGCAGTGGGCGTGGGTGGCAAGGGCTGGGTCGATTCCAACGGCGCTGCTGAACATGGAAACATTGTAGCCTTCTGCGACGTGGAGCAATCCAAGGGAGGCAAGCGGGGCGGGTTCTCCGCCGCAGCCAGCAAATGGCCAAAGGCCCGGCGCTACACCGACTGGCGGGTCATGCTGGAAAAAGAACAAACTCTCGATGGGATTACCATCTCGACTCCCGATCATATGCACGCACCGGTCACCATGACCGCTCTCCAGCAGGGTATCGGTTGTTATACCCAGAAACCCCTCACCCGGACTGTCTACGAATCGCGTCAGGTTACGGCGGCAGCCGATCGGGCCGGGGTCGCCACCCAGATGGGAAATCAGCACCACAGTGGCGCCAGCTACCGGACCTTGGTCGATATCGTCCAGAAAGGCGTGATAGGTAAGGTCAAAAGCGCCCATGCATGGTCCAACCGTCCAATTTGGCCACAGGGAATCAGCCGCCCTGACGCCTCAGCCGCAACGCCCGATTCATTGCAGTGGGATCTCTGGCTCGGAGTCGCTCCCAAGCGACCCTTTGCTCCCGGCGTTTATCATCCATTCAAGTGGCGGGGCTGGTATGACTTCGGCACGGGAGCGCTCGGGGACATGGGATGCCATATCATCGACCCAATTTACTGGGCTTTGGGCCTCACCGCACCAGATACCGTCCTTTATGAGGGTCCCGAGCCAACCAAGGAAACCTTCCCGAAATCAGAGCGTATTTTCTATGAATTTCCCGGAACGGAGCGGACCGCTGGCAAGACCATCAAAGTAACCTGGCATGATGGTGGAAAGGGGCCAGACCCCGCCAAATGCGATCTACCCTCCGGGGCAGTACTCCCTCCGAACGGCAGCATGTTTATCGGTGAGCAGGGCGTCGTAGTTTGCCCCCATGGCTCAGGCAAGCTCCCCTCTCTCTATCCGGAGAAAAAATTCAAGGAGCTCGACCTTCAGGTTTCTCGCTCTGCAGATCACTACAAACAATGGGTCGACGCCATCGCAGGCAAAGGGAAACCCAGCTCCAGCTTCGACTACGCTGGCCCGCTCTGCGAAACCGTCCTTTTGGGCTGCGTGGCTTCGCAGGTGCCGGGCGTCAAACTTGAGTGGAACGCGAAGGCTCTGCGATTCAACAACAGCAAGGAGGCCGATAATCTCCTTCACCAGCAATACCGAAAAGGGTGGGAAGTCGCAGGGCTTTAGACGGAAACCCTCCCGCCATCTTTGGAAGCGGGCGGGTTTCGTGCCATCACCAATCCGATAAGAGCTCCAGCACAAAATCCCATCACGTGAGCAAGCACGTCCACCTTGGACGCAGCATCCCCTCCCCCAGACCCAAACCATCCGAGCAAGATCGCTCCAGCGATAAAAGGAAGCGCGAATCCTCCGATCTTTCGAGCCGATCTTGACCGGTAAGCCAGAAGTGCACTGCCGCCTACCAGTAAGCCAAGTGCTCCAAAAGTTGCCGTAGATGCTCCGAGAGACTTGAAGCCTTCAGGAAAATGCAACCAGGAGGTCATCAGGTTTCCAAGGGTCCCACTGGCCAGAATGGAAATCCAACCCCGAACAGGTCCAAATGTCCGTGCAACAAACACACAGAAAATTCCACCGATCAATACGTTCCCAAGCAGATGACCCACATCGGCATGCAGAAACAGCGCAGTGAAGCAGCGATACCACTCTCCTGAGCCAAAAACACCTTCGCTGGAATTACAATATTTCGCCACCATGGACTCTGTCTGCGCCATGAAGGCAACCATCAATAAGACCGTCCAGAGCAGCAAAAGCTCCACTCCAGATTGGTGCAAAGGAGTCTCCGAGGCCCGCTGTGACGGCTGCATCTGCTCTTCCTCGTAGAGACGGAACTCCTCAACGATGGCCACCTTAAAGGCAGGCTCCGCGTAAAGAAGGAAGCGCGGACCCTCCGCCTCCATACTCAGCCAGCAGTCGAGGTTCATGGCCAGAATAACCAAGGCATACTCGTTCACCTCTGTCTGACCTTCAAATTCACCCACCAGAGTGAGCTTGCCCTCCTCAATCGCCTGATCAAAGTCAATCATGCTTCCGGGAAGAGAGCTCAACATGATCGGATCTCTTAAACAAGATTCCCTGCCGGAAGACTCGAGGGAAAGGAGAAATTCCTCTCGATCCTCAAGCCGATCTCGTTCTCGATACCTCCATGATCCGGACGGTCACTATCCTGCTCGCCTCTTTCCTCCTGTTCTCCGGCGCAATTGCAAAACCCCGCCTGATCGTTCTCACCGACATCACCAACGAACCCGATGATGAGCAGTCCATGGTCCGACTGCTCTGCTACGCGAACGAATTTGACATTGAGGCACTTATTGCCACGACCTCCTGCTGGCTCCGCAACAGAACTGCTCCCGAGAAGATCATCGAACGGATCGAGGCCTATCGACAAGTTCGCAACAACTTCATGGTACATTCAGAAGGGTGGCCAGAAGCAGATACTCTCCTGCAGACCGTGAAGACCGGTGTTCCTGTCTTTGGAATGCAGGGAGTTGGCGAAGGACACGACTCCCCGGGCTCAGAACATATTATCAACATCGTGGACCGGAAAGATAACCGACCGGTTTATGTTTCTGTCTGGGGTGGAGCCAACTGTCTTGCCCAAGCAATCTGGAAGGTAATGAAGACACGCAGCAAGACAGAAGTCGATACGTTCATCCGCAAGCTGCGCGTCTACACCATTTCTGATCAGGACGATGCCGGTCCCTGGATGCGCAACAGGTTTCCAAACCTCTTCTATGTTGTCAGTCCCGGTCATGAAGAGGGTCAGGGCGGGTCCTATCACTACGCCACCTGGGTTGGCATCTCGGGGGACCGGTTTCACGGGCGCTTCCGGGGTCCTGACTTCGCACTCGTGGACAACCCCTGGCTTGACCTGCATATCCGAAAGAACCACGGCCCGCTCGGGGCCATGTATCCACGCACAACCTACCTTATGGAGGGCGACACCCCTTCATTCTTCTGGGCCCTGCCCAACGGACTTAACGACCCTGAGCATCCGGACTGGGGTGGCTGGGGCGGAAGGTATGAGCTCTATACCGCTCCTCCGAAGCGATACTATCATGAACCCGAGACCCGACCCATCTGGACCAACGCGATGGATGAAGTAAAAGGTGTGGACGGTAAATACTACACGAGTAATCACGCCACAATCTGGCGCTGGCGAGAAGGCTATCAGCACGATTTTGCTGCCCGGCTCGACTGGAGTCACCAGCCCGAGTTCAAGGGAGCCAATCATCACCCCGTTGTCAGCGTTAATGGAGATCGGAGCCGGAACCCCATCTTCGTCACGGCGACACCAGGCACGCCTGTCATTCTGGATGCCAGTGGAACTTCCGACCCTGATGGTGATAAGCTCTCTTTTCACTGGTATCCCTACAGGGAAGCTGGTTCTTTCCCGCTCACTATCCACTACCGGAATCTCGAGTGGCAGGGCGATAGAACCCCGGTTCTCAAGCTCAATGCCCCGGCAGCAACCACTCCGGCGACAATCCACTTTATCCTGGAAGTTCGTGATCAGGGACAGCCCAGCCTGACCACTTACCGCAGGGTGATCCTGAAAGTTGACCCTGAGAGACACGACTAACAAAGGCTCAATCCTGCCTGCTCTATCCCGTCGTCAGGAAACTTGCCTTTTGGCAAGATCGGCCCAGACCACACCATTATGTCTGGCGATCTCGCTTGGCTCAGCGGTCAAATCCTTGTATAAATGGAAGGTTGCATCTTTTCCTGTCATGCTTGAACTCTTTGGCAAAAACGATCGAACGCCTTCTCACTGTGACGGATATTCGCGGCGAGACTTTCTCAAGGTTGGCGGAATGGCGGCCGGCGGTCTCTCTCTGAGTCAGCTCCTCGGCATGGAATCAAAGGCCCGAACAGGGTCTTCTCACAAGGCTGTCATTAATATCTACCTCCCTGGCGGACCGTCGCATCTCGACATGTTCGATCTTAAACCAGATGCTCCCTCCGAAATCCGGGGAGATTTTCAGCCCATCTCGACGAATGTCCCGGGGATACAAATCTGCGAACTCTTTCCCAAGCTGGCAAAGATGGCAGACAAGTATGCCATTATCCGTTCTCTTGCCGACTCCGATGGGGCCCATGATTGCTACCAGTGCATGACCGGCCATAAAAAGAGAGACAACGCACCTGCAGGCGGGTGGCCAGCATGGGGGTCATGGGTCTCAAAACTACAGGGCTCCAAACCTGGTATACCTGCCAACGTCTCGCTCATGTATCCCACCGGAAACCGGACATGGGGTGAAGCCGGCACCGGAGGCTTCATTGGCAATTCCCATGCGCCTATGGGACTCGTCGACAAGGATCCCAATGCTCGAGCCAAGAGCATGACTCTTCAGGGCATGTCTCTGGATCGCCTGATGGACCGTGAAGCTCTTCGGGCATCAATGGACAGACTGAAGGCCAACATTGACACCACCGGCCAGATGGAAGGCCTCGACACCTACAACCGGCAGGCCCT
>MDTD01192178.1_pt1 | contig 16378 bp, 21 predicted proteins | sample 811221 | NCBI WGS metagenome assembly MDTD01 (sample SAMN05326646, study PRJNA326480) | marine metagenome | isolation source: seawater | place: Pacific Ocean: South West | collected 2011 | reverse complement strand
TACATACAAATAATTGTAAGTAAAAAAAATTTTTAATTTAGCTACTAAATGGCACAAGAAATGCTCTTTAAATAATATTAAAAGTTTTTAATTTAAAAAGTAAAAAATGATAACAAATGTTTTATATGGTGGTTTAGGTAATCAATTATTTCAAATTGCTGCAGGATTTGCTCATTCAAAAAGAATGAAAACAGAATATGCACTTAACTATAATTTTTCTCTAAACAAAAAATTTGTAGGTCAGGGACACAGTCCAGAAAAATATAAAGATAATTTTTTTTCAAAAATACCTGAAACTAAAAAAGAACAAAAAAGTTTTCTACCATATATTCAACCTGATTTTAGATACAGAAAAATTCCTACTTCAGATAACTTGATCTTACATGGATATTTTCAATCAGAAAAATTTTTTGAGAATTTCCATAAAGAAATTAAAGAATTATTTTATTTCCCAACTGAACTTAAGAATAAAATTAACAAAAAGATGGTTTTCTCAACAAAGAAAAAAATTGGAGTTCATATCAGAAGAGGTGATTATAAACTTGAAAAAAATAAAAAAATTCATCCTCTGATAGATCCAAATTATTATTTAAAAGCAATGAATATTTTTAGCGCAGATTGTGTTGATTTTATTATATTTACTGATGATAATGAAAGTGCAAGCAAAGAATTTGATCTTTCAAATTTTACAAATTTAAATAATGAAAATGAATTAGAAGATCTTTATTCACTTTCGCAGTGTGATGGAATAATAATGAGTAACAGTTCATTTGCTTGGTGGGGAGTTTGGCTTGGTAAAGATAAATATAAAGTAGTATCTCCTTCAATTTGGTTTAATTCCACTGGACCAATTGCAACTGATTTATATAAAGATGAGTGGATAAAGATTTAATAAGGATAATATTTTATGTTATCAGTTCTTATCCCATCATATAATGACGCAAAAAACCTTCCCATAGCTTTAGCCTCTGCATTAGCTGTAAAAAGTGTGTCGGAAATTATTGTTATTGATGATAATTCAATTGATGATACGAAAGAATTGATTGAGCATGTAAAGATAGAAAATAACCAAATTAAATATATAAAAAACAAAAAAAACTTGGGAAGTGGTCTATCATTTATAAAGGCACTAGAGAATTCGTCAAATCCATACATCATAATGTTAAATTCAGATGATTTTTTTATTCCTCAAGCTATTGATAATTTACTAGAATTTTTTGAAAACAATAAGTTAGACGTGGCATATGGAAAAATGGCTATTAAAAAAGAATCAGGTATTCACAACTTTCAACACCCAGGTTATAAAAAAAACAGTTATATAGATGACAGAAACGAACTTAAAGATTTACTTATTTATGATATGTATACTCCTTCATTCGGATCAATTATAAAAAAAAAATCTTTAAATAGCTTTTATAATTTAAAATATTATCAGGACTTACAGAGGTCATATGGAGGCTATTTTAAAGCTCATGATTATGATCTTTTTATAAATTTAGCTAAAAGAAAAAAAAAATTTGGTTTTCTTAACGAAACAGTCTGTGTTTGGTGTCCTAAAAATGCGTCGCAATCAGGTAATAGTTATTTTGAGTCTGGGGAAGCTTCATATGAAAGTTCATTCCTTTTTAACAGATATTTTAAAGATGAAAAATTTGATAATTTTAGTTTAAATTTAATTTTAGAACGGATTAATGAAAAACTTACTCATAAAAGAAATTCTAACTTAAAATCAAATGAAAAATTATCTAACCATTACAATTTGTTTTTAAAAAATATAAATAAAAGCTTTCACAAATTATAAAAATAAGAAATATTTTAGATCTAGATGTTAAATTTGGAAAAATAAATATTTTAAATGCTTACACTTTATCTTCTAAGACATGCAAAATCTGAATGGGATTCTTTTGATGGGAATGACTTTAACAGAGATATCAATGAAATTGGAATAAAAAAAACTGAAGCTATTGGAAATTATATAAATGAAAAAAAATTGGATATAAATGAAATTCTATCATCTCCTTCATTACGAACAAAAAGGACATTAGAAATAATATCAAAATATTTAGAACCGTCCCCGGTATTGAATTATATTGATGAATTATATAATTCATCAAATTTAGGGATTTTTGAAATTACAAAAATGTTTGCCAAAAGAAAAAATGTTATGATTGTCTCTCATGAACCAAGATTGTCTCAATCTATTCATGATTTTTCATCTGAATATAAAAATAATTTTTTTAAAAAATCTCAAGAAAGCTTTCCTACATCGAGTTTGTTTCACTTAAAATTTAATACTAATAATTGGAATGATATTTCAAGGTTTAATTCAAAAATAGTGACTTTTATTAGGCCAAACGATCTAAATTTTTAATATGAGGCCAAATATGCTTTAGAACATTTTCTAGAATGGAGTATTTTGTTAAGTGATTCAGAATTCTTCTCCTTGAACTCTGAGATAATTTCTTCATTTTTTGAAACAAGTTTTAGGACAGTTGTTTTATTATCTTGACTAAATACATAATTTTTTTCTTGAATATCCATAATTATTTTTTTTCTAATCTTGTCTAGATGATTAATTTTTTCATAATCATTGTTTGTTATAAGATAAGAGATCTTATCAGATATTTTTTCTAGTTTACTTAATTGTGAATTAATTGATTCAGGCTGGTTGAGCATCTTTTTTTCTACTTTCTACAAATATATCGTTAAGCGCATTTACAGCTTTAATTACACCTTCAATAATTTTATTACTAAAACAGTTGATGAGTTGCTTTCTACAATATTCATAAACCTGAAAAAGTTTTCCAGCTAAAGCTTCACCCTTTTCAAAGTCTAAACTTGTTTGAAGTGTATATATTATAACGAGTGCACGACTAAAATGTTTAGCTCTTACATTATTTTGATCTTTTTTACCTGTTGATGATATTACAATGTTCATAGATTTTGTTAATTCATTAACCATAGTCTTAACAACTTCTATAGGATTATTATTTTCTATTGAAGATTTTTCTGCTTTTTTGTAGAATGATTTTGCTTTATTTAAATTTGAATTCATTTTATTAAATTATGGTAAGTCCTATAAATTTTACTAATCAGCCAGAGAATTTTAATTCTCAAACAGAGTTTGATAATGGTACTGCAATTGGTATGCCACCGATCAATTTTAGCAATCGAAAATTAAGTCCTGTTACTAACCTAAATAGTTCTAATTCATACACTCCGGACTATAATCCAATTAAAAGATATAGTAGTAAATTATCACCATCAGGCTTGCTTACCGAAGCTTTTCTAAAAGCTAGAATTTTTTTTAATCCAGTTTTCATGCACAATGAGGCAGCAACTAAATATGAGATGATTTCCAAAATATCAACTTCATCAAGTGAAATTAAGAATAATGAAATGAGGCTTGTAGCTTAATTCTCATGCTCCATTTTTTTCTCTTCCTTGGTTATTTTGAGAAAAATTTGGAAAAGGTCACCTTCAGTTACTACACCCTCTAAAAAGCCACCTTTGCTCACTACAGGAATGGATTCACCAACAAAAGTTTTACATTTCTCAATAGAATCTAAAATATTTTCAGTTGAATATAATTTGAGAAAAGTAGTTTTTGGAATCTTTGTTACAAGTTGCTTTTTATTTTTTAAACTTAATAAAAATGGTAATTCTAATTTGTTAGTAATTTTTTTCTCAGAATTGATGAGATAAGCCTCACTATTTTTTGATTTTACCATTTTCTTGATAGCATTTTCAATAGAAGAGGTGCTAGTAACTTCACAATAATCTTTATGACAGATTTCTGATATAAGTGTTTGCTGAAGTTTTATATTTTCCCTCCCAAGATCTAGATCAATATTTTTATTGGCTAAAACTTTATCAAAAACAGATTGTCCAATTACTTTGTATGAAACAAGTGAAGCAAAAACAATACTTATTCCTGCAGCCAAAGTTGCTTGATAATCAGATGTTAATTCTAAAATTATCATCATATTAGCAACTGGTCCACCTATAACACAACTGGCAAAAGCTGACATTGATGCTACAGTTAGTAAACTTGTATTTAAATTTGGAGATAATGTTTGAAAAACTATTCCAAGAATTACACCTATACATGCACCTAAAAAAAGTGCGGGCGCAAACACACCTCCAATTAATCCCATTCGAAGGCAAATGACTGTCAACAACAATTTAAATAATAATAAGGTTAACGCAAATTTTAAATCAAAATTTCCAATTACAAGATCTTTTATAGTCTGGGTACCCAAACCAATTACTTGAGGTAGGTAAAGGGCAACTAAACCGCAAATTAATCCTGCCAGTGCAGGTTGTAAAATTGGATTAATTTTCGAAATATCTGGAAAATACTTTGGATGAGTAAGTCCTCTCATATAAAGTATTGAAATTGCCCCACACAAAATTCCAGAAATAATAAAAAATGGGAAATGGTGTATTGATTCAATTTCTCCAATTTTTGAGGAAAATAGTGGTTCGAGTCCAAAGAAATTCTTGGTAAAGAGATAAGATATTATTGATGAAACAAGAATTGGTGCAAAAGAGGCTAATGATTGATGTCTAAGTATTACCTCTCGAGCAAAGATTAAACCAGCAAGTGGTGCACCAAACCCCGATGAGATTGCTGCAGCAACTCCTGCACCAACGTATATCTGATACTGCCCCTTACGTTTAAAAAGATCATTTATTTCTGCACCTAATGTTGCTCCAAAATGAACAAGTGGGCCATATTGGCCTACCGATCCGCCTGCAGAGATTGATAGAATAGATGAAAAGGAGGTTAAAAAACCTGATTTAATATCAAGTGGTTTTTTTTCTGAATGAACGGCTAGAATTACATCAGGTGGTCCATGCCATCTTGAATCAGAGGCATATTTTCTTATTATTCCAACAACTAATCCAATTAAAAAAGGTGTAATGATAACAAATAAAATAAACTCTAAAGTATTTTCAAATAAACCATAAAAACTATTAAAACTGTTTTCAGGATTTCTAAAAATATTTGTTAAGATCTTAACTAGACTTATAAAGCCATAAACACTAACAGAGGTAATCACCCCGATAACAGAACCTAAGAATAAGGTTGTTATGATAGAAATAAACATTCTTAACTCTTAATATAACGATAAGAGTTAAGAATGCTAGAATTAAAAAAAATCTATCTTTTATCTTTTGGCATTTCAGACCATGCATTTTTAAGTTCTTGAGCAACTTTGAATGCTGGTTGAACGTAATTCATATCATCATTATCCTGAATTCTTTTACTCATATATCTTATATATCTATACAAAAAATGCAGATTATGAGCAATGTCTCCTCCATTTTCAGTATCTAAGCAAGTTTGGAGAGTAAATGCAATTTTTGAAATTTTTTCAGCTTTTTCCTTAGATTCATTAGTAACAGAAAGATCTGCAAACAAAATCTTTTTTAGAGATTCAATCTCATTTACTAATGCTTCAAACATTTTAGCAATAACTTCATGTTGAGTTAATTTACTTTCATCTATGGTTTCATCAACAAGCTGAGATTTTTCCTTAATCTTTGACTCATTATCAATAATATCTGAATAGTTTTTCATATCCACTAACCTTTCTTAAAATTTAACAATATAGTAAACGACTTGTTAAAAAAAAATTTAGGCAAGTAGTCTTAATTTTTCAATTTCTTCATTATTTGCATGGGCTACCATTGCAAGTGCATAATTCTTAAGAAGTGATTGCTTGGCAATTCTGGCTGTTTCTAAAGCAAAATCTGTATCTTGAAGGTTTGATGCAGCCTCTAATAAATGAGCAGAAGAGGAACTAGCTACATTTTGATAAGCTCTAAGTGCTGTCATTCCTCCACTGACATTGCCTAATGATTGGGTGATTTCTCCAATACTAGTAGCTGCAGTGTTATTTGAATTTGTGGCATCAGTAATATCTGTTGCGGTAATGCCAATAGTACTTTTAATAGTTTGAGTATTACCTGAATTATCTATTCCTATTGCATGAGTTCTTGCACTTGTTCCTAGTACTGCAACACCATTATATGTTAATGAACTTACAATCGAATCAATGGAATCACTAACAGCACTCGCCTCAGCATTTAGAGCCGCTGTATCATTAGTTGTATTAGTAGATAAGGTGTCGGCAACTCCTAATTCTTTTAATCTAGTAGCAAGAGCATTTAATTCTAATAATGCTGACTCTGCAAGTTCTAGCAAATCTAAACCTTGTTGAGTATTAGTTTCAACAGATCTAAAACTTTTGGCGTTAGCAATTAATGAATTTGCAACCGATTGAGAGGCGGCATCATTTCCACCTAAAACTTTTAATCCAGTTGCAACTCTTGAAATAGAGTCGTGCAATGTTCGAGTAATTTTTCTCAAACTATGGGCAGGTATAGCGCTGTGAGTTGGTAATAAACTTGACAAAATAAACTCCCACTTGTTTAACGACATAAATAGAGAAAAGTTTAATTGGCAAAAATATTTGTACCGACATATTGACATAGTGTCATAATGACACTATCTTATTAATGTATCGCCTAATTGGGATACATTAATATTAATCTTGCTTAATAAAGGAGATAAATTATGCAAAATACTCTAACAACTATTGATACTAATAAATACTTACCATATACAATTGGTTTTGATGGATTATTTGATAGGTTATTTGGTATCGAAGATAATACTAATAGCTTTGGTTATCCACCATATAACATAGTCAAAATTGATGATTATAATTATGTAATTGAAATGGCTATTGCTGGATTTAATAAAAATGACATCAAAATTGAATTGTCAGATGGTGAATTAACGATTAAATCAAAAAAAGAACAAGAAGATTTAATTAATAAAAATCAAGAAACTATAATTCATCAAGGAATTTCTTCACGACAATTTATAAGAAAATTTACATTATCTGATGAAGTCCATGTAAAAGAAGCTAATTTAAGTGATGGAATGCTTAAGATTAAATTAGAAAAGGTAATTCCAGAACATAAAAAAACAAAAACTATAAAAATAAGCTAAGCTAAGCTAAGCTAAGCATATCGGGTAGGAGATAAATCTCCTATCCGATTGATTTTTTAATTAATTAGTATTAATTATTATTATCAATAATAAAATTGTAATAATATTTAATATGAGATGGATTTTTTTAATTCTATTATTTTCATTTAGTAAATTATTTGCTGAAGAAGTTAATCTTTTTACAACTCGCCACTATGAATCAGATATAAAAATTTATAAAAAGTTTACTAAGAAAACAGGTATAAAAGTTAACGTTGTTGCTGGAAAATCAAAATCTTTAGAAAAAAGAATTTTAGAAGAAGGTAAAGACTGCATAGGTGACATTTTTTTCTTAGCAGATGTAGGAAGGCTAATATCTGCAGAAAAGAAAAATATATTTCAAAAAATTTCTTCATCAATTTTTGAAAGTGAGGTTCCTAGTTCCTTTAGATCAGAATATTGGATTGGAATTGCAAAAAGGGCCAGAATTATTTTTTACTCTCCTTCTAAGATATCAAAAAATGAACTTAAAGATTTGAACTATGAAAATTTATCTGAACCTCGATGGAAAGGTCAAATTGCAATAAGACAGGCAAATAATGTTTACAATCAATCTTTAATTGCATCTTTGATAGAAAAAAATGGTCTAGATTATATGAAGAAATGGCTTAAAGATTTTGTAAATAATTTTTCTAGAAAACCTCAAGGTAATGATAGAGCGCAAATATTATCAGTTGCATCAGGAGAATCTAAACTGGCAATAGCTAATACATATTATTATGCTCTAATGTTATCGGGCAAAAAAGGAAAAGAACAACAATTAGCAGCACAAAAAGTAAAACCTTTTTTCCCAAATCAAAACAATCGTGGAGTTCATATGAATATTTCAGGTGTTGGGGTTTTAAAATATTCTCCAAATAAAGAAAATGCAATAAAACTTATTGAATATTTATTAACTCCTGAAGTTCAATCACATATTGTAAATAATACTTTTGAATATCCTATTATTCAAAATGCTGAGTCTAATAAATTAGTAATGTTAATGGGAAAATTTAAACAAGATTTAGATACTCCAGTTTCTAGTTATGGAAAATGGCAAAAAGAGGCATATAAATTGATGAAAAAGTCAGGCTGGAATTGAGGATATAAAGTTTGTTAAATAATTTCAATAATCTCAGAGATAATACAATTTTGTATTCGCCAGCTTTAATTATTTCAATAGTGGCGTCTTTACCTTTAATAAATATTTTTTTAAATACTTTAAATATTAATTATGAATACATAAATTTTCTAAGAGATACTTCCCTTTTTATTTTTTTTTTTAATTCCCTTCATATCCTTTTATGGGTATTACCTATAACTTTTTTATTAGGTGTGTTATCCGCTTACCTAGTTACTTTTTATAAATTTCCTTTTGTAAACTTTTTTAAGTGGGCGTTAATATTGTCACTTGCTATACCTTCTTATATATTTGCATTTTCCCTTTCTTCTTTTTTTGAATTCTATGGAACCGGGTTTTTAATTATTTCTAAAATTATAGGATCATCTGAAAAAAACTTTATTCCAAATATTTCTCCATTGGTTGGTACAATAAGTTCTTTAAGTTTAACATTATTTGGTTATGTTTTTATATTAACTAAGTCATCATTTTTAAATCAATCTCAAAATCTAATAGATGTTGGCTTGAATCTTGGATTAAAAAATATTAACATTTTTTTTAAAATTATTTTACCATTAGCTAGACCATCAATATTTATTGGATTAAGTCTTGTAGCAATGGAAACTTTATCTGATTACGGTACAGTTTCTTTCTTTGGAATTTCTACTTTTACAACAGGTATATATGATTCGTGGTTTATTTTTGATGATCTTTTAACTGCGAACTTTTTATCTATTTGCCTTTTATTTTTTATTTTACTTTTTTTCTTATCAGAAAAAATATCTAGGGGTTACTCGAAATTTTTTTTTTTTAATACAGGTAAGGAAAGACAAATAAAAAAAATTAATCTCTCAGGTTATAAAGGTTTGTTAGCTTTTATTTTTTGTGCATCTTTATTTTTTGTAAGTTTTTTATTTCCTTTATTTCAAATGATTTTTTGGACTTTTCAATTCCCTGAGTATTTTTCAAACATAGATTTGTTCAAGTTAAACGTCAACACACTTAGAATTGTTATCATTACATCACTTATATTAATAATTCTCTCAGTCATTACTAATTTTTCTATCAGAGTTTTAAAGAGCAGGCTTTTAAACTTCATTTCATTTTTTTCTGTTTCTGGCTACGCTATCCCTGGTATAATAATTTCAGTCTCAATTTTATCTTTTCTTTCTTTTTTAGATGATTTTTTTGTTTTAAACCTAAAAAATATTTTCATTGGGACAATTTCCGGACTTGTTTTAGGATATTTCCTGAGATTTTATTCAATTTCTTTTAATGGAATTAAAACTAGCTATCTAAATATCAATTATTCTGTAGATGAAACATCGTATCTCCTTGGGTATAAAAAATATCAAACATTTTTTAAAGTTCATTTTCCATTCTTATTTAAAAATTTAATACTAATTTTTTTATTAATATCTATTGAAGTTTTAAAAGAATTACCAATTACTTTAATCTTAAGACCTTTTAATTTTGAAACTTTTTCTACAACAGCTTATAATTTTGCTTCTCAGGATTTAATAGAAGCATCAGCTTTACCATCATTGTTTTTAATTTTATGGACTAGTATATTTATTATTATATACCTAAAATACTCTGATGATAAATAAATATAATTAAGCGGATGAAAATTGAAAAATTTTTTTAATATATCAAACGTAACCTTCTCATCGAGTAAAAATCATAAACTTAGCAATATAAATTTTGATATCAAAAATAAAGGAGATATTATTTGTCTTTTGGGTCCCTCTGGAGTGGGTAAAACAACAATTTTAAGAACAATAGCCGGCTTAGAAAAAATAAAATCTGGAGAAATTTGGTTGGATAATAAACTTTTATCTTCTCAAAAACTTCACATTGCTCCAGAAAACAGAAAAATAGCTTTGTCTTTTCAAGATAATTGTTTATTTCCTCATTTAAATTTAAAAGAGAATATTAAAATTGGTATAAATTCAAAAAATGCTTTTAGAAAAAAAGAATTTTCACTTCTAATAGATACTTTAAAATTACAGAGTTTATTAGAAAAATTTCCACATGAAATTAGTGCTGGAGAATCTCAAAGAGTTTCATTGGCAAGAACACTTTTGTCAAATCCAAAACTTTTACTCCTTGATGAACCATTTTCTAATATTGATCCTGGATTCAAAGAAGAACTTCAAATAAATTTGAAGAGAATTTTATGTGATAAAAAAATCACAACAATACTAGTTACACATGATTATAATGAAGCATTTTATTTTGGAATAAAATGTGGTTTATTTATCAAAAATAATTTAGAACAATTTGACTCTCCATATAAAATTTATCATTATCCAAAATCTGAAAAAGTAGCAAATTTTTTTAATAAAGGAGTTTTCTTGAATGTTAAGGTAATTTCAAGATTTGCAGTTAAACATAATATTCTTGGAACTATTAGTGGAAATTTTATTAGACCGCAAAGGGTTGGAAGTTTCGTAAGGTTATTAATTCAACCTGAAGATTTGATTCATGATGACAATAGTAAACTTAAATTTAAAATTATTGATAAAAAGTTCATTGGAACAAACTTTATCTATCACCTTAGTTTACCTAAAAATGAAATTGTTCCAGTTTTGGTTCATGCCCATCACTCTCATTTACATAATTTTAATGACGAATTCGGTGTTAAATTCCCAATAAATATTGATCATTTAGTTTGTTTTTGAATTTTAATTTTTATAATTAACGATTAACCTTTACATTAAAAAATTTTTTTCATATTTTATAATTATGAATGAAGAAAAATTAAATATATCTATCAGGAAATTTTTAAAGAATGTTGGTATAAATTCTCAAAGATTAATTGAAGATAAGGTCAGAAATGCTGTTAATGATGGTGAAATCTCTAATTCAAAAAAAATTAAAATTAAAGCTGACATTGTATGTGAAGATTTAAATCTTTCTAATTCAATTGATGGTGAAATTGACATTGAGATTTAAACTTGGAAAACCAGAATAAGAAAATAGAGTCCGAAGCCTTTGATTTTTGTTCTAAGGAATTTCTGGATGTAAGTGAAGATTTGCTTTGCCAACAAAAAGAACTCTTAGATTACAGTTCCCAAAATCCTATTGGCTTTATAATATTTTATATTGTTTCTATATTAATAATAGCTGGTTTATTTCAACTTACAAAAATAAATATAAATTCTAAGGACAAGAAAAATAAATAATTCTTTTATTATAACAATTCTTGTACTACTGCTAGTACAACTTATACTTGTATTAATTCTCAGATCAATTTCTAAACTCTTTAACTTAAGGGGCAGCATAATAGGTTTATTAACTAATAATAAAAAATATAAAATTTTCCTGTATACTTTTCTATTTGCGCTTATTTTTGTATGTCTATCAATATTATTCTATAAATATTTAAGTATTAAAGGTTTACAAATAGTAAACTTTATATTTTCTTTTATAATAATTTTTGAAGTTTGTATGAAAATCTCAAATTCTGAAAGATTTATTAATTGGATTGGAGATCACCTTGAGAGTTCAATAAGATTACTAATTATGTTTATAATATCGTTAAACTGTACATATTTTTTCACTCGGTTAACCTATCAAATAATTCAAAGTCAAAATATATAATACTTGTTTTACTAAAATATTATTCCCCCTTTTTTTAAATTACTAACCAATGAATTTCGTTCTAAAAAAAAGTTTTTTTTTGTTTCATGAACTTTTACTTTGCCCTTATTCAGCAAAATGATTTCATCAGCCAGTCTTTTTGCCTGATTGATATCATGAGTAACCAAGATTATTTTTTTCTTTAATTTTTTTTCTAATAAAATGAATTTTTCAATTCTTTTTGTTGAAAGATCATCAAGATTTGCGCAAGGTTCATCAAGAATTAAAATATTTGAATCCAATATAAAACTTCTTATGACTGATAAGTATTGTTTTTTTCCAACAGATAAATTTCTTGCAGATTTATTTTTTAAATCATACATCTGAAAATATTTTAATAACTTTTCTATTCTGTTATTAATAAATTGATTACTAAATCCATTAATTTTCATTGGTAGACTTAAATTTTCAAATACATTTCTTCTCAACAAAATTACATTTTGAGAAGCATAAGATATATTTGATCTTGAATTATTAGCTAGATATATTTCTCCATTTGATGGTTTTACTAATCCCATAATGAGTTTTAAAATAAGGGTTTTTCCTGATCCATTAGGACCGATTATTGCTGATATACCTGAATGTGAAAATGAAAGATTTAGATTTTTAAAAAAGAAAGAATGGTCTAAACTTAGGTTTAAATTTCTAAATTCTATTTTATTTTGCTTAGTCATACGAAAATCTTTTTGCTGAATATTTTGTAACTAAAGCAAATCCATTAAGGGCAATTGAAATAATAATTAAAATGATTCCTAATGACATTGCCAAAGTCAGGTTTCCTTTTGATGTTTCTAGAGCGATTGAAGTAGTCATGACTCTTGTGACGTGAATAATATTTCCTCCTACAATAATGATGGCCCCAACTTCTGATAATGCTCTTCCCAAACCAGTAAGAATACATGTGAATAAAACAAATCTTCCATCCCATAGAATAATTTTTATTTTATTCCTTAAATTAATATTTAATATTGATAATAATTCATCATATTCTTTTGCTATATTTTCCAAAGTTTCTATTCCAACAGATATGATAATTGGTAAAATCAGTACTATTTGTGCAATTATCATTATTAAAGGTGTGTATAGAATTTCTAAAAATCCAAAAGGCCCACTTTTAGAAAACAATATATAAAGAACAAGCCCTACAAATACTGGAGGTAAGGCCATCATTGAATTAAAAAAAATTATTAGTACTTTTTTTCCAACAAAATTATTAGTAGCAATAATGGCACAAATAGGTAAACCTATTATCGATGAGATTAAAAGGGCAATAAATGAAACTTTAAGAGATAAAAAAATTATCTCGTATAAATCGTTATCAAATGAGCTTATTAATTCAAAAGACTTTAATAAAAGTTCTAACAACTTTTTATAACATTAGTGCTTAGCTAAAATAACAGTAGCTGCTGGAAAAATACATGTAACATGATTTCCTTTAGATAAATTCATTCTTTTACAAATATCAACAGGTATTGCAGCATGTATAAAACTTCCCGTAGGCTGTTCGTCTGCATCAGTTTGTTCTACAGCAACTTGAGCATAACTTTGTCCATGTATCACTGAGGTTACTATTCCACGAATTTGATTTTTTGCACTTATTTCCATGTTGTTCCTTTCTTGAATAAATAATTAATTTATTTTTTTTTCCATAAATACACAAGTCCTATAGCAGAAATATTATGCCATAAGCTAAAAATTGCAGATGGTAATGATGAAATTTTAGAAAAATGTAAGAGAGCCAGAGTCATACCTAGTCCTGAATTTTGCATTCCAACTTCTATTGAAATAGTCTTCTTTACATCATTTGGGAAAGAAAGTTTTTTTGATACATAATATCCTAGAGCTAATCCCAATAGATTATGCGTTATAACACCTAAAATAAGTTGTTCTGAAACTAATGATAAATTGTCTGTATTTAGTGCGAAGATTATTCCAATTATAAGAGCTATAAAAATTTCAGATAACTTTGGGAATATTGAGAGAAATTTGGTATTTTTTTTAAACAAATATTTTTTAAATATCAAACCAAATAAAGTTGGAAAAAATACAATAAAAAGAGTTGACTTCATTATTTTTTGAAAATCAACATCTATCGATTTATCCGCAAGAAAAAGAATAATAAATGGAGTTAATAAAACTGAAGAAATTGTAGAAATTATTGTACAAGTAATAGATAAAGCAACATTGCCTTTGCACAAATATGTTATAACATTTGATGCTGTGCCACCAGGACATGAACCAAGAATTATAAATCCAAGACCTATTTCAAAATCTATTTTAAAAAATTTAATTACAAACAATGCTAATATTGGCATCATAGTAAATTGAAGTACAAGAGCAGTAAAAAACCAAATAGGTTTTTTAAATACTTTTTTTATATCTGATATATCAATTGTAACTCCCATCCCAAACATTACAAAACCCAATAGAATAGGAATATATAATTTTAAATCTGCAAAATGATCAGAAAAAAGTTGACCCAACAAAACAAAAATTATTATATAAAAAAGAAAATTGGGTCGGAACATTTTTTATGAAGATCAATTAATTAAACTTCATAATCCCTTAACATTTTTTTTATTTCAATACTATGCATTTCTTCCTCAGTAATCATCTCTCTTGCATACTCCTCAAGATATAAGCTTTTACCTTCTGCACAAATTAGTAGTTGCTTATATAAATCGATTGCCTTTTTTTCATGCTCCAAACTTTCATTTAAAAGATTTTTTATAGTGTGAAGATTATTATCTTCAATTTTTGGAATTACTTGCGAGGGATGCCCTCCTAATCCAGTTAGAAGTTCACCTGCTCTTTGAGCATGCTCCAATGACTCGGAAGCTTGTTCCTTAAAAAATTTATCTAAAGAAATTCTGTTAGGTCCGGTAACCATCAATGCGAAATGAGTATATTTTACTACTCCACAAAGTTCATATTTCACAACATCATCTAATAATGAGATTGTTTTAGTTGTATCGATATCATTCATAATAAAGCCCTCCACAACTTTATTTAATGTTAATATTACGAAACCTATTATATAAGTTTTATTAATTTCCTCATAATTTTTTTTAATTTTTTTTAATTTATTTTTCATTTTTCATGGCACATCTTTTGCAGAATACTTAACGAATATAGCTAAGAAAGAAGGAAAATTATGAGTACAAACGCTATGCATGTAGCTAAAACTGGCCTAAATGCACAACAAGTTAGAATGCAGGTGATTTCTAACAACCTTGCAAATGTTAATACAAATGGATTTAAAAGAGATAGAGCTAACTTTGAATCATTACTTTACCAAATTATAAGAAGTAGTGGTGCTCAAACTTCAGTTGATACAGAATTAACTTCTGGGTTTTCAGTTGGAACTGGTGTTAATGTTGTAAATTCAAATAAGCTTCATTCACAAGGAAGTATTGTTTCAACAGATAACTCTCTAGATTTAGCAATAGATGGTAGTGGATTTTTTCAAGTTCTTTTACCTGATGGACAGATCGTTTATACTCGAAATGGTGCTTTTGCACGAAATAATGATGGAATTCTTACAACAAACAGTGGATTCATAATACAGCCAGAAATAGCTATACCTGCAGAAGCTACAAAAATAAATGTATCATCTGATGGAATAGTTTCAGTTCAAGTTCCTGGTCAGGTAGATGCTCAGGAAGTTGGCCAGCTTCAGTTAGCAGATTTTCAGAACAAAACAGGTTTACAACCAATTGGTGAGAATTTTTATGTTGAAACGACGGCGAGTGGTCCTCCTGTCTTAGAAAACCCATTTGTAGCCGGGTTTGGTAAAGTTGTTCAAGGGGCTCTAGAAAGTTCAAATGTGAACGTAGTACAAGAATTAGTTGATATGATCGAGACACAAAGAGCCTATGAAGTTAATTCCAAAGCAATAACATCTGTTGATGAGATGTTAAGATTTGTTAGCAATAACTTATAGGTGATTAGATGAGAATTGTATTATTATTTTTTAGCTTATCGCTTGGAGGATGTGCAAGTTATATGGAAGAAAAAATTGGCAAAGAATTTAAAAGTATTCAACCAGATTTTACTAACATTCAGCCTGCAAGTTATACTACAGCAGGTGCAGTTTATAATGGACAAGGTGGATTGTTCGCCTCAGATAGAAGAGCAAATAATGTAGGTGATATTATAACTATCACATTGGAAGAAAATATGGCTGCGGCAAACTCAGGTTCAGAAACTTTATCAAAATCAGATAGTTATACTTTTGATCTTCCGGAAGCCTTATTTGGTCCATCCTCATTAATAGGAAAATTCTTTTTTCCCGGGGGTGTTAAAGAAGACAATCTAACAGCAGGAACAACTCAGGCATTTACAGGAACAGGTACAGCCGCTCAAGCAAACACCTTAACAGGAACAATATCAGTAACTGTAATTAGAGTTTATCCAAATGGAAATTTAGAAGTTAAAGGAGAAAGAAGACTTTCATATAACAGTGGTACTGAGTATATCAGAGTCTCTGGTGTAATTAGACCTGAAGATATTTCATCCTCAAATACAGTTTCATCAACAAAAGTTGCAGACGCGCAGATTTCTTACAC